>ENA-OPRX01000740-OPRX01000740.1-human-gut-metagenome-genome-assembly--contig:-NODE-740-length-19882-cov-9.433449_pt1 | contig 19882 bp, 13 predicted proteins | sample MGYA00241450_ERZ501892 | MGnify/ENA primary metagenome ERZ501892 (study PRJEB25962, sample SAMEA2042223) | human gut metagenome | biome: human gut; feature: human-associated habitat; material: faeces...
CTTGTAAGAGAAATAGATGCTATTGGTGGAGAGATGGGAAAGAATATTGATGCTACATTTATACAGTCAAAGATGTTAAATGCATCAAAAGGCCCTGCAGTTCATTCACTCCGTGCACAGGCTGATAAGTCCGATTACAGCAGAAGAATGAGAAATGTGCTTGAGAATACTGAACATCTGCATATAAGACAGGCTGAAGTTTCAGAGATTATTGTTAATGATGGAAAAATTGGCGGTGTAAAGACTGTTTCGGGTGCAGAATACATAGCTAAGGCAGTTGTTTTATGTACAGGAGTATATCTTAAAGCAAGATGTATATATGGTGATGTAAGTTATCATACAGGTCCTAACGGATTACAGGCTGCCAATCATCTTACACAGTCACTTATTGATAATGGAATTGAAGTGAGAAGATTCAAGACAGGTACACCTGCCAGAGTTGATAAAAGGTCAGTGGATTTTTCTAAGATGACAGAGCAGTTCGGTGATAAGAGAGTTGTGCCATTTTCATTTGAAACAGACCCTGAGTCAGTTCAGAAGGAACAGGTAAGCTGCTGGCTTACTTACACTAATGAGGATACACATAAGATAATAAAGGATAATATTGACCGTTCACCTCTTTATTCAGGAGATATACAGGGAACAGGTCCTAGATACTGTCCATCTATTGAAGACAAGGTAGTAAGATTTGCTGATAAGGACAGACATCAGGTATTCATTGAGCCAGAAGGCTTATACACTAATGAAATGTATCTTGGCGGAATGAGCAGTTCAATGCCAGAGGACGTCCAGTATGCAATGTATAGAACCGTACCGGGGCTTGAAAATGTAAGAATTGTCCGTAATGCTTATGCTATTGAATATGATTGTATAAGTGCAATACAGCTCAAATCTTCACTTGAATTCAAGAAGATTAAAGGTTTATTTGCAGGTGGACAGTTTAATGGAAGTTCAGGTTATGAGGAAGCTGCAGCACAGGGTATAATAGCGGGTATTAATGCAGCACTATATGTTAAGGGAAAAGAACCTCTTATACTTGACCGTTCAGAAAGTTATATAGGTGTGCTTATAGATGACCTTGTAACTAAGGAATCATTTGAGCCATACAGAATGATGACTTCAAGAGCAGAATACAGGCTTATATTAAGACAGGACAATGCTGATATAAGACTTAGCAAATATGGTTATGAAGTCGGACTTATATCTAAGGAAAGATATGACAAGCTTCAGTTAAAGATTAAGCTTATAGACGAGGAAATTGAGAGAGTAAAGGCTGTTAATATAGGAACCAGCAGTAATGTTCAGGACCTTTTAAGAGAAAATGGAAGCACTGAGCTTTTAACAGGTGTTACTCTTGCAGAATTAATTAAAAGACCGGAGCTTTCTTATGAAGTGCTTGCACCAATTGATAAAGACCGTACAGAGCTTCCTTGGGATGTTAAGGAGCAGGTTAATATTAATCTTAAGTATGAAGGTTATATAAGCCGTCAGATGCGTCAGGTAGAGCATTTTAAGAAGCTTGAGAAGAAGATAATACCAGACGGGCTTGATTATTATGCAATCAATGGATTAAGAAAAGAAGCTATGCAGAAGCTTGATAAGTTCAATCCAAGGTCAATAGGACAGGCATCAAGAATATCTGGTGTATCACCAGCAGATATATCGGTGCTTCTTGTGTATCTGGAGAGCTATAGAAGAAATAATAATTAATATAAAATATATTATACCAGGGGCAAAAGGTCTAAAACTATATGGGCTTGTTCATAGTTGGTGCTTTTTCCCTCAACATCAATATATATGATGGAAATTATTATATAGTAAAAAATGTTAGTGTATTAGAGGAGAAATTATGCCAAGTGCTATATTTAAAAGAAATTTAGAGAGCATAAATGTAGAATTATCGGATAAACAGATTGAACAGCTTGATAAGTATTATGAAATTCTAGTTGAGTGGAATAGTTTTATGAATCTAACGGGAATTACAGAATACGAGGAAGTTATGTTAAAGCATTACCTTGATAGTCTTGTATTAAGACTGCCTATAGATGGAAGTAACCTCAATATTAAGCTTATTGATGTGGGAACAGGGGCAGGATTTCCAGGACTTCCATTAAAGATAGCCTATCCTGATACAGAGGTTGTGCTATTTGATTCTCTTAATAAAAGAATTAAATTCCTTGATGAAGTTATCGCACAGTTAGGATTAAAAGGAATAAGCACAGTTCACGGACGAGCTGAGGATGGTGGAAAGTCTAAAGAATTAAGAGAACAATTTGATGTCAGTGTATCAAGGGCAGTCGCTGATTTATCAGTGCTTTCAGAATATAATCTTCCATTTGTTAAGGTAGGTGGATATTTTGTTGCATACAAATCAGGTGAGATTGATGAGGAGCTTGAGAAGTCTAAGAAAGCTATATTAATACTTGGAGGGCAGATTGAGAAAGTTGACAAATTCAAATTGCCTGAAACAGATATTGAGAGGTCACTTGTATATATAAAGAAGGTTAAGAATACGCCTAAGAAATTCCCGAGAAAAGCGGGATTACCTGCTAAAGAGCCGATAGGGTGATTGAATTAAAATAATATTTTATTGTGGTAGTTTGTTATATAGAATAACGCATATGTCCGATTTATTCAAAGTACTGATTAAGTAATAAGTTGTAGAGATAAAATGTATTGTATGTCTGATTTATTCAATAACATATTATATATGAAATGTTATATATAAAATATTATATATGAAAATACCTGTTAAAACAGTTAGGTGTGTTAGAAATTAGTTCTAATGTATATTTCTGTTTTAGCAGGTATTTTTATATATCTATGGCAGAAATTATTTAAGTTACTTAAACATAAATTTCATTTTCTTGCCAAACATATCTACAATAGTAGAAATTATTTAGGTTACTTAAACCCTTGATTGACCGATTAAGCCACTTTGATCTACAATAGTAGAAATTATCTTAAATATCAAAAATAGGTGTCACGCACCAATTTACATATCCAGGAAAATATCAGCCTGTTTGGCAAATTCTACAGGTTGTTCTATCTGTGGAAGATTCTTGCTGTTCTTAATCTCAACAACTTCTATTGCAGGGTTAAGATAAAGATACTCTGATACAGAAGTATCCTTGCTGTTCTCGCCAGTTATTATATATATGCAGTTATCAATATCAGATACGGCTTTGGCAATTGAGGCAGTAGTAAAATTGCATTCTGTGCTTGCAAAAAGAAATTTGCTTGAAGCACCAGAAAGATGTGCATTTTCATAATAAGCATTAAGGTAATCAACAGGAACTATTCCGTTGTCGAATACATTTTTGGAAAGAATATTATTCAGGCGGTCTTTTCGCATACATATATTGTATATAGTAGTCCCAATTACAGGTATATCAAGAAGTCTGCGTCTTATGCCAGCACGTCTGCCAGGTACGGCTTTGGCTTTAGATACAGCCTTAGGACTTACAAGAATTATTTTATTATATAAATCTTTCTTGATATATACTGAACTTATGACCATAGGAGCGGAGTCGCCGGTTGCTATTATATCTGTCTTTTTGCCAATTACATTTGTTATAAAATCATTTAAAAGCTGTGTATACATATAAGTTGTATATGTTATCTGTGGTTTATCAGAATGTCCACAACCTAATAAATCAACAACATACAGATGATGTTTCTTGGATAAATAATGGACTGTATTATCCCATTCGTAGCCAGAGCTATAAGACTTCAAATCGTGAATTAAGAGGAGTGGAGGATTGTCGTAATTGCCATATGTGGAATATGCAATATTGCCAAATTTCCAGCTATAGGTGTGTTTAACAGTTTTGCCGGTATAATTATTAATTGTTGCTGATTCAAATATAAATTTATTAATAATGTGTGAGGTTGTTACAACGGCTGTTCCCATACCAACCGCAAGCCCCAGTTTCTGCCATTTATTCATATATTAATCTCCATTCATATTAATATTTTATGATATTATAATTATAATCCATATATAATTATGTGACAATATGCCTATTAAGGCAAATTAATGACCATTTAGGACTAGAATATTATATAAAAAGCTTTATTTTTAGTGACAAATAAGTTAAAATTTGTATAAAAGCTCGAAATTAACCGATTTAACTGATAGGCGGGTGTTACATATGTCAGAGAAGGCTGTTGAATACTTAAGTAAACAGATTGAAAATATAAATAATAAATTAAAAGAAATATCTGATGATATTCATTGCGTTGATATAGAGATTAATACTATTAATGATAAAATAACATTAATAGACAATAATACTGATAAGACAGAGGATATGTTTATATCATTTGGCAATGAGGTATTTGAGAGAAATCAGAATAAATTATTAAAGAGTAAAATTGATGATTTATTAAAACAAAAAGAGATATATCAAGAAAATTATAACCAATTATCCGTAAAAATGGAAGAAATGCAGGATGTTATCAACAATAATGATATTGAAACCATGGAAAATGTGGATAATAACAGTGATAGTACCAATATATTGTGGTTATTGGAGGCTGACAGAAAGAGAATATCAAGGGATATTCACGATACAGTCGTACAGAATTTGACAGCACTTATTCATAAACAGGAATTTGCTATTCAGATTGCTGATAGGGATTTGAATAGAGCTAAAATAGAAATGAATAATGTAAAGGGTATTGTCAAAGAAAGTATTAATGAGCTACGTAATATTATATACCAGTTAAGACCTATGGAACTTGATGACCTGGGATTTAACGAGGCATTAATGAATCTTCTTGATAAATTAGATGATAGTCATAAGGATATTATTATGCACTATACAATAGATTGCACAGATGATATATCGCACGTTGTGTGTATGTCAACTTTAAGGATAATTAATGAATTAACCAGTAACTCGTTTAAACACGCTGACTGCAATAATATATATATTGATATTGCAACAGATGATAATAAACTTACTATTAGTTATAAAGATGATGGATGTGGTTTCGATTTTGAACAGATTGGCAAGGTTAAATCTAATAATACAGGTTATGGAATAAGAATGCTTGTTGAAAGGGTTAATCTGCTAAGAGGTAGTATTAACTATAACAAAGATGAGAAAGAGTTTGTTATTAATATACCTTTGAAATAATAATTTTTGAGGAGAGAGAAAATAATATGTCTGTTAATATTTTACTTGCAGATGATCATAAGATGATTAGAGAAGGTTTGAAACAGCTTCTTGAAATGTATGATGATATTAAAGTTGTAGGAGAGGCTGGAGATGGATTTGAATGTCTTAATCTTGCAGATAAGACACATCCTGATGTAATACTTCTGGATATTAATATGCCTAATCTTGACGGACTTCAGGTGCTTAACATAATTAAAACTCAGAAAATGGATTGCAAGGTTATAGTTCTTACAATTCATAATGAAATTGAATATTTGATTAAGGCTATAGACTTTAATTGTGATGGGTATATACTTAAAGACTCAGATTTTGATACATTGAAAAATGCAATTATGACAGTATACGAAGGACAGACATACATAGAGCCAACACTTGTTCCATTACTAAATGTACGTTTGGCAGAGAGAGATTTGATGAAAGACAAATCAAAAGAACTTACAAGACGAGAAGTGGAAGTACTTAAAATGATTGCTTCTGGTTCATCAAATAAAGAAATAGCAAGTACATTAAGCATAAGTGAGAGAACTGTTAAAAATCACGTTTCTAATATATTTAAAAAGATTGATGTATCTGATAGAACGCAGGCGGCAGTGTTTGCAATTAAAAATGATATTATTAAGTTAAAGTGATAGATTGGTGCTGAATATAAAAGATAAGTGCTTATTATTTGTTGTTGGAGTTGAATTCATTAGTAACAATAATAATAATTATAGGATAACGTAATGAATTGAATATAGTAGATAGATTTAATTAATGGAGTGGGTGATATGTTTCACGTGAAACATATCACCTGCTTTTTGTTGTTTAGGTTGTGAAAGTATAAGCTATAAAATATAAAAGTATTGCTTGAAATATAGAATTTGAAAGTATTAGCTGCAAAAAATCAAGACGTAAAGTAGAGTGGAGAGTTATATTGAATGGTTATATAATATTGTATGTTGGTGAAAATAATAATGTAAACCGTAATAAAACGTGTAATATAATAAATGATAAATAAAAATATTTGTTGAATAAAATTCAAAAACTTTAATGGTATTCAAGAAAATGTATTCAAGAAAATATAGATTGAAAGTTAGATACTTTCTATTTATAGATTATATTGTACCCTTTTATTGATTATAGTATGAATATTATAAAACAATATTAGTTGCATAATTAAAAATACATAAATTAGCAGATTATATTGAGGTAAATCTATTGAAAAAAATAGATTTGAGTATTAAACTATAGATATGTGACTATTAATTAAAATGAATGTTTTACATCAAAATATTTATTATGTTTCACGTGAAACATTTTACACTTGCATTTCACATATAATGAATACATATCAATTAATTATAAGCACTATATTATTAATCGGAGGCTGATTATGGGGAGAGTAATAGCAATTGCTAACCAGAAGGGTGGTGTTGGTAAGACAACAACGGCAATTAATTTAACAGCTTGCCTTGCAGAGGCAGGACAAAAAGTTTTACTTATAGATATTGACCCACAGGGTAACGCAACAAGTGGAGTTGGAGTGGATAAGAATGAAGCAGACAAAACTGTATATGATGTAATTCTTAGAGAGTGTGATATATCCGAGGCAATAATTAAAGATGTATATGATAATATGGACTTACTTCCATCTAATATGAATTTAGCTGGAGCAGAGATTGACCTTATAGATGTTGAAGATAGAGAATATGTACTTAAAGAAGAAGTTGCAAAGATAAGAAAAAATTACGATTATATAATAATGGACTGTCCTCCATCTTTAAGTATGCTAACAGTTAATGCAATGACAGCTGCAGATACAGTGTTAGTACCAATACAATGCGAATACTATGCACTTGAAGGTTTGTCACAGTTAATCTATACAATTAATCTTGCTAAGAAAAAGTTAAATAAAAATCTTGAATTAGAAGGTGTTGTGTTTACAATGTATGACTCAAGAACTAATCTTTCATTGCAGGTTGTTGAAAATGTCAAGGATAATCTTAAACAGAATATATACAAGACAATTATTCCTAGAAATATAAGATTAGCAGAAGCTCCAAGTTATGGACAGCCAATAAATATATATGATACAAGATCAACAGGTGCAGAAAGTTATAGATTATTGGCACAGGAAGTTATGGAAAGAGATAAAGAAATAAAGGAGAAATAATATGCCAACAAAGTCAACTGGAACTAAAAGTTCTGCCAAAAGAAGTAAGACAAGTGGATTGGGAAGAGGAATTTCTAATTTAATACCTGAAGTACCTACAGAAGAAAATGTAGTTGTTAAAGAGGTAGTCAAAGAAGTTGTAAAGGAAGTACCAGCAGAAACTAAAGTGAAATTATCTTTGATAGAGCCTAATAAAGATCAGCCAAGAAAAGCATTTGATGAAGATGCGTTGATTGAATTATCAGAATCGATAAAACAGTACGGTGTATTACAGCCATTATTAGTTCAGAAGAAAGATAATTACTATGAGATTATAGCAGGTGAGAGAAGATGGAGAGCTGCTAAGCTTGCAGGTGTTAAGGAAGTACCAGTAATTATTAAAGACTATTCTTCACAGGAGATAGTGGAAATTGCTCTTATTGAAAATATTCAGAGAGAAGATCTTAACCCAATTGAAGAAGCTAAAGCATATCAAAGACTTATTAAAGATTATAGACTTAAACAAGATGAGGTTGCAGAAAAGGTTTCTAAGTCAAGAGCTGCAATTACTAACTCATTAAGATTATTAAAGCTTGATGAGAGAGTCCAGGATATGGTGATTGAAGGTAAAATCAGCAGCGGACACGCAAGAACAATTATAACAATCGAAGATAAAGATAAGCAGTATATGATTGCTCAGAAAATATTTGACGAGAAGTTAAGTGTGAGAGATGTAGAAAAATTAATGAAAGCACTTGAAGCACCAGAGAAACCAGAAAAGAAAGCTCCGAAGAATGATTTTGTCTATAGAGATTTAGAGCAGAAGATGAAGGCAATTATGGGAACTCAGGTTGTAATCAAGAATAAGAATAACAATAAAGGAAAAATAGAAATAGAATATTACTCTCAGGCAGAATTAGAGAGAATATACGAATTATTGCAGAAGATTAACTAAATAATACTTTCAAATATAATGAGCACAGAGTGCTCATCTTAAAAGTTCCTTGCGGAACTTTATATGTGCTGGAAAGCAGCACGAAAATTAAGAAATAATGATCACAAAGTGTTCATCTTAAAAGTTCCTTGCGGAACTTTATATGTGCTGGAAAGCAGCACGATATTTAAGATATAATACAAATATATTAAATATTAAAACAATAAATAATTAACGAAAGGAATAAAACAATGTTAGATGTATTTGGATTGTTTAGCGTACCAACATTATATGTGCTTATTGGAATAATCGCATTATTGATAGTGGCAATTATTCTTTCTATTGTAGCCATTGCGAAGTCATCGGCAATGAAGAAGAAGTACAACATTATGATGGAAGGCTCAGAAGGAAAGAGTATCGAGAAAATAATTAAAGAGTATACTGACGATGTGAAACTTTTAAAAGAAACATATGAGGACAATACAAAATCAATCAAAGATATATATGATAAGATGCAGTATACATTTCAGAAAGTTGGAATTGTTAAGTATGATGCTTTTCATGAAATGGGCGGCAAATTAAGTTTTGCAATATGTATGCTTGATAAAAATGATAATGGCTGTCTTGTTAATGTAATGCACAGCAATAACGGCTGTTTTGCGTATATTAAAGAGATTATTAATGGTGAGTCATTTATTGAATTAGGTGATGAGGAAGCCAATGCGTTAAAGCAGGCAGTTGCTGGAAGAATGGGTGATGTTGAGCTTAGCAGAGAAGTCAACGATATAGTTAATAATTAAAATGATGAAAATAATAATGGCAATACTAGAATAATAACGAATATAATAAAGTACATTAAAAGATACATAAATAAATATATAAAATGCTGGAAAATATATATAAAAAGGTGCATAATTAAAAGAGTATCAAATTCGTTATATGGAGGAAAAAATGTTAGATTTAAAATTTGTAAGAGAAAATCCAGATATTGTTAAACAGAATATAAAGAATAAATTTCAGGATAGAAAGTTACCTTTAGTTGATGAAGTTATTGAACTTGATGCACAGGCTCGTGCTACAAAGACAGAAGCTGATGAGTTAAGAGCTAACAGAAACAAGCTTTCTAAGCAGATTGGTGCTTTAATGGCACAGGGCAAGAAGGAAGAAGCAGAAACTGTTAAGGCTCAGGTTAATACTGATGCTGACAGATTAAAGGAACTAGAAGCAAAAGAAACAGAACTTAATGAAAAAGTTACTAAGATTATGATGACAATTCCTAACATTATTGATCCATCAGTACCAATAGGTAAAGATGACAGTGAAAATGTAGAGATTGAAAAGTTCGGTGAACCAGTAGTTCCAGATTTTGAAATACCTTATCATACAGAGATTATGCAGAAGTTTAATGGTATTGACCTTGATGCGGCTGGAAAGGTTGCAGGTAATGGTTTCTATTATCTTATGGGCGATATTGCAAGACTTCATTCAGCAGTAATTTCTTATGCAAGAGATTTTATGATTGACAGAGGTTTCACATATTGTATTCCTCCATATATGATAAGAAGTAATGTTGTTACAGGCGTTATGAGCTTTGATGAAATGGATGCAATGATGTACAAGATTGAAGGCGAAGACCTTTACCTTATAGGTACAAGTGAACATTCAATGATTGGTAAATTTATTGATACAATTACACCAGAGGAAGAGCTTCCAAAGACACTTACAAGCTATTCACCTTGTTTCAGAAAAGAAAAAGGTGCTCATGGTATTGAAGAGAGAGGTGTATATAGAATTCATCAGTTTGAGAAGCAGGAAATGATCGTTGTATGTAAGCCAGAAGACAGCAAAATGTGGTTTGATAAGTTATGGCAGAATACAGTTGATATGTTCCGTTCCCTTGATATACCGGTTAGAACACTTGAATGTTGTTCAGGTGATTTAGCTGATCTTAAGGTTAAGTCAATTGACGTAGAAGCTTGGTCACCAAGACAGAAGAAGTATTTCGAAGTTGGTTCATGCTCTAACTTAGGTGATGCTCAGGCAAGAAGATTAAAGATAAGAGTACAGGGTCCAGACAAGAACAAGTATTTTGCACACACATTGAATAACACTTGTGTTGCACCTCCAAGAATGTTAATCGCATTCCTTGAGAACAATCTTCAGGCTGATGGAAGCGTTAGAATTCCAAAGGCACTCCAGCCATATATGGGTGGAAAGACAGAACTTAGCAAGTAATTAAATATTAAGAAACAAAATATAATTTAACAAGAGATATAGTCTGACAAGACATTTGATTTAATAACATATTTGGTTTCACAAGGTATTTAATTTAATAAGTTAATTAGTTAAACACATTTAACATAATTGTTATCCTGCGTTGATGATGAATTATATGTACTGGAAAGTATGATATAGGTGCATAAAATTTGTCGTCAATACAGGATATTTTTAATTGTTATATATTATTTGATATATAGATTAATTTGTGTTATCTTTATAATATTAGATGTTTATTATGATAGTTTAGATGCTGGAAATGGAGTATGTATGAAACAGGTTAAGGTAAAAAATCTTAAGGGAAATGAGATAACAGCCCTTCCTATAGTGACAGATAGTGGCACAGTACTTATACATGCAGATGTTGTATTGAATTCAGAATTGATTAACAGAATTAGGAATTTGGGAATACAAAGTCTAAGCATTAAAGAATATCCTGATGAAATAATTGACCCTGGTGAATATGGTCATATAATTATTGGAACAGATGATAAGCTGGGTGAAGACGATGACATTTATTCTGATAATAGTAATGGCATAGGGATAGATAATGATAATAATTACAATAAAGAAATAGAAAATGTAAGCGAAGATGGCATCAGTAACACCGATAATAATGGTGGTGAAAGTGATTATTATCAAGATAAAAGCAATAATAAAAATGACAGCGATAATGTGAATAATGACAGCCATAATGCAGAGAACTTACACGATAATGAATTGAATAAATCGGACATAGATAGTAATGAATCCAATAGCAAAGCTAAATCGCATAGTGGTAATAGTTATTACAGACATATCTATAAAGTTGAAGAAACGACTAATAATTCGAGGAAAGTTGTTAAAAATGTCCTTGAGAAACACATTTACAAGCATAATCAGGATTTGAAAATATTAGGTTTAGAGGCTGAACGAATTATTGAATCTGTGCTTTCAGAGCCAGAGGTTATTAACAATATAACAGAGATAAGAAATTTATCAACAGATATGTATACACACTGTATCAACGTGTGTTCATTATCTACAATTATGGCGTTAAGACTTAAAATGAGTGATAAGCAGGTTAAAAATGTATCCATGGGAGCGATGCTTCACGACATAGGTTTAAGATACATTAAGACACCATATATGAACACCAATGAAACATATATGAATACTAAAGATGCAATAGAATATAAGAAGCATACTATATTTGGGTATAGTTCTGTTCAGGACGAGGATTGGATACCGGATATAGCTAAAGAAATAATACTTTTACATCACGAAAGAATAGACGGCAAGGGATATCCATTTTCTCATAAAGGAGATAAACTGAAAATGGAAGTTAAGCTTGTATCTTTATGCGATGATTTTGACAGTCTTATAAGTGGTGTGGGTAATCCTAAGCTCAAGATATATGAGGCTATTGAGTATATTAAAGCTAATCAGGGATTGAAATATGATGCAACAATAGCAGAGAAGCTTCTTGAAACAGTAGCAGTATATCCTGTTGGAATTAAGGTTATTACAAGTGAGGGTGAAACGGGCATTGTTGTAAGGCAGAATAAGAAGTTTACTGACAGACCGGTAATTAAAATGTTAAAACATTCAGATGGATCTTTATATGAAGATGAGGTGGAAAAAGATCTTATGGAGTATCTTACACTGTTTATTGTAGATACTGAGTAATACAGGAATGAAGGATTGTTATGAATTTATATATAAAGGCTATAGGATTTGAGCAGGTGGATTCGGACTTTGAAGAGCAGATGATACACGCAGGTATTCTGGACAGTTTGGAGAAGGGGCTTGTTATAAAGAATAATGAGCTTAACCGTGGTGCGGTCATAGTAAGAATAAGCGAGTCTACAGGTTTGTACATATACGGAAGATTTAAAGATAAAGAATTCATATATGAATATTATTTTCCATTTGTTATTGGAAGAACAAGATGTGATAATGATGAGATTACAATAGAAAGACATCTGGATAAGGAATCCTATGCAGTTGTATGTGATGAGTCAAAGACAGGTGTTACCCTTATATTTTATCTGCAAAATGTAATGGATTATCTGGATTACATTTGTGATGAAAAAGGTCTTAACCAGAAAGATTACGATATAGATTCGAGAAGCTATGTATATAAAATTCCAATAAAGAATAAAATGGTAAGCCTTACGGCATTGTCACTTGGCGGAATAATTATGCTTCCAACAAGAAATAATAAGTCAGATTCTGTCAGAATGAAGAAGGAGAAGGACGACAGACAAAGACTTATACAGGCGGCTAAGAAGGGTGACGAGTCGGCAATAGAGAGCCTGACAATAGAAGATATAGATACATACAATGAGCTTTCACACAGAATTGTAAAGGAAGATGTATTTTCAATAGTTGATTCTTCATTTATGCCTTGTGGTGTTGAGTGCGACCAGTATCAGGTAGTCGGCGAGATACTTGAGTTGTCTGAGGAGATTAATCATTACACCAAAGAGAAAATATATATAATGGTTATCGAATGTAATGATCTTAATATGACTGTTGCCATTAACCAGGCTCATCTGCTTGGAGAACCCGCTGTTGGCAGGAGATTTAAGGGGCAGATATGGCTGCAGGGAAGTGTTAAGTTTAATAATTAAAATATTTGCCTGAAATGGACAGATGTGATATAATTAAATAAGTGGCGTTAAGCTCACATAATAAAAATGGTTACCGTAGCCTGAAGGCTGAAAAGCCCTGATACGGAGCTTGTTCTCTTAGTTAAATGGATATAACGAGCGCCTCCTAAGCGCTAGTTGTGGGTTCGATTCCCGCAGGGAACATTAATTTCTTGCAACAATGATTGTGAAAATTCATTGTTGCATTTTTTATTTTATGGTGATTGTGAGCACCATAAAAATATATAAATGAGTAGTTGGAACACCGAAAAAATAAAAGGGGGCACAGGGAACTAAATCCATTCTTAAAAAAATCATACAAAAACTACATCAATAAGTATAAATTTCTATTGCATTTAAAATTGAATTGTGATAGTTTTATCAATGTCTGATGGACAATAATTATGAGACTGGGTATATGAGGTTTTTACCCGGTTTTTTGTAATGTGATTCAGAAAAATTTATTAAACAAATAAAAACAAAAGAAAGGGAAATTATATGGCAAAGTTAAGAAAATGGATAGGTAATTTAAAAGTTTCAGCGAAATTGCAGGTATACCGGATGGCGGTATTAGTGATGACAGCTTTTTTTGTATTGGTGGCACTTGTATCAACATTAGTGATTCGTTCGACTATACATAGTATTACGGAAGTGTGGTCTCCTTCACTTGAGTGTCTGCAGGAATTACAAACAATAACTGCTAAATATAGAATCAAACAGTATCAGCATCTTGTAGAAACAGATACAGCAGCTATGGCAGCCTGTGAAAAAGAAACTAATGATATGGAGAATCAGATAAAGGATATATCTTCTAAGTTAGAGAAAATAATTAATTCAAATAAGAAAGCACAGGCAGGTAAAGCTGATTATGAAAAGGCAAGCTCTGCATGGGAGGATTACAGGTCAGCCTCAGATAAAATATATAAGCTTAGTAGAGAAGGCAAACAGGCTGATGCTGCTAATCTTATGATTGGAAGCATGTATGAAAGTAATAAGGAATTTGTAGAAAAGTTAAATTCAGTACGCGATGATTTTCAGGCGGAATTAGATACGGCAAAAGTAATTGCTAATATATGTACAATAATTATTTTTATTGTCATTATCATAACAGGATTAGCGATTGCAGTGATTGCAACAATTATAGGAAAGATAATATCAGACTCAATTACAGAACCAGTACGTCAGATTGATGAGGCAGTTGCCAGCCTTAGAAAGGGTGAGCTGTCTAACGTGGATATGCTTACATATGAATCTGATGATGAGTTTGGTGAAACAATTACAAAGCTTAAGGAAGCTATGAATATACTTTCAGATTATGTAAGCGAGATTTCACGGGAGGTTAAATTCATAGCACAGGGTGATTTAACAAGAAATGGTGATGATATTACACCGTTTCTGGGTGATTTTTCAGAATTAAAGGATTCGCTTCTGTATATTTTAAAGCGTTTTAACAGTACATTGTCAGAGATAAGCAGTATTGCAGAACAGGTTACACATAATGCGAAAGAAGTAGAAAGTGCATCGAAGTCGTTAGCAGATGGTGCAACAGAGCAGGCAGGAGTTATCCAGGAACTGAATGCAACGATAGATACAGTTGTTGACCTTGCAGTGGATACAGCAAGTGAAACAAAGAACGCATCTGAACGTGTAAAGGCTTCTGCAAACAAAGCAAACGAAGAAAAAGAAAAAATGAATGTTTTACTGACAGAGATGGAACATATTACAGAAATATCCAAGGAAATAGGTAATATTATTACCGATATTGAAGATATTGCTTCCCAGACTAATCTGTTAGCACTTAATGCTTCTATTGAAGCTGCAAGGGCAGGTGAAGCAGGAAAGGGATTTGCGGTAGTTGCAGACCAGATTGGAAAGCTTGCAGCAGATAGTGCTAATTCAGCGGTTAATACAAGAGAATTAATTGATAAGACTTTAGTTGAAATTCAAAAAGGAAATGAAATTACAATAACAACAGCAGAAGCTTTTAACCAGATTATTTCAGATATGAATTCTTTTGCAGAAATGGCACAGAACACAATGGAGAAAGCTAACACTCAGGCAGAGTCATTAGAACAGATTGGACAGGGAATAGAACAGCTTTCAGGTGTGGTACAGGGTACTGCAGCATCTTCAGAAGAGAATACAGCAATAAGTATTAACCTCGCAGAGGGTGCAGATAAGATGAATGAACGCGTGAAAAGATTCAAGTTATTCCAAAAAGTATAGCTGGCTGCATGAGGGAATCTCTTTCTGACAATCAGAGAATATATCATCTGGTAGAAAAACATAATTAACTGAAGGAGATGAAGATGACGGTAAGTGCAGATGAAAGGAAAAATACTAATGAAAGTATATATAGATTTTGATGATGTATTATGTGAAACAGCAAAACATTTTACAAAACTTGCAAAAGAGTTATTCGGAATTGATGTGCCTTACCGTGAAGTGCAGTTTTTTAATCTGAAAAAGACTTTTGATTTGAGTGATGAACAGTATGAAGAGATGATGATAGCAGGGCATCTGCCAGAGAATCTGTTAAATTATGAGGAAACTACAGGGGCAGCAGATACTATTAATAAATGGGTTGATGAAGGCCACGAAATCTATATTATCACGGGAAGACCTTTTAATTCGTATGAGCCATCACGAAAATGGCTTGATGAACACAATCTTAAAAGAGTTCCATTATATTGTGTTGATAAATATGGTCGTGAAACCAGTAAACAGGACTATGCATATAATATGACTTTAGAGCAGCTTTATAATATGACATTTGATTTTGCAATAGAGGATTCGCCGTCAGCTTTTGAGCACGTTATGCATTTTGATAATTGTAAGGTGGCAGTGTTTAACCGCCCTTGGAACATACACGAAGAACTTCCTGATGACAGATTTGTGAGGTGCGAAGGGTGGAAAGAGATTGACAGGTTATTTGAGGAATATTTTAAGCAACAGACGGATAATTAATAATATGATAACAGCCACCAGTATAATAATATGTTTACCTGACAGGAGCATATTACAATAAAGCTGGCGGCTGTTATTATATTATTATGTACAATAACGGAAGGTGCGGTCAGTTATAATTCTTGCAAATATAAGTCCAAGTGGAAGTGCTATTATTATCATAACTGCGGAGGTGAACCACGAAACCGCTTCTGTCAGTGACATAATTCCAAAGTTATATATTGCACGGTACAGGTAAAGTCCAGGAACCATAATAACAATGGAAGGCACGGTTAATGATATACGTGGATAACCATTATATTTTTTTATAAATGAAGCAAGCAGTCCAGCAGTTACAGCTCCGATAAATGCGGCAGCGGCAGCAGGTATTGCAGTAAAGTCAACAAGTTCAAGACGGAGTGTGTTGGCAATAGCACCAATAACAGCAGTGGTTGCCGCCATTGGAATAGAGCTGTTAAACATAATTGAAAATCCAAATACACCGCAGAAGCTTGCAATTAATCTTAAAATAAGATGAGTTATATTGCCAATATTCAGGCTGGAGAATTCCTCAGGTTGTAAATGAAGAATTAATGCCATAATCCACGCAAATACAGTTGCCACAAGAACTATGATTGCTGAATAAGTAAGTCTTTCAATACCTGAACGAATGTCAAGCTTGGCAAGGTCAATTCCACTTGTAATAAATGGAAATCCGGGTATTATAAAGAGCATAGAGCATATATATCCGGCTTCGTGTACTGACGGTATGTTAAACAGCAGAATGGCAAGTTTAAGCAGTATTGCATATATAAGACACGAAGCTGATATAGAAGCAGCTATATTTAAAAACAAAGTAAAATGGTGTTTAATAAGCTTGGTTCTTATCAGATTACCTGCACCGGCGGCGATAAAAGCGAAAAGCATTTCAATAGGTCCGCCACCAAGAAGAAATGTGAACGCACAGCACGCAAGAGCGGCGGCAAGTCCAAGCTTGACCGGTGAATACAGGGTATGTATCTGTTCAATTTCATCAAGACGTTTATGAATTATTTCACCGGTAAGATGAGCTTCTTCGTTTGGAAAGTTATCGACAAACTGCTCCATACGGTAAAGCTTTGATGTGTTGACACCTGTATTAGCTATGCTGAGTGACTGGGATACGCAGTCATTTCCATCAAAACAGTTAAATTCAATAGACATAAGTCCAACATCAACAGTACAGGTTACGCCAAGCTCCTTGGAAAGTCTGTTCATAGATGTACGCACACGCCACGCACCAGTACCACACGAGAGCATAATCAAGCCGACACGTCCGATAACAGAAGCCTTTTCGATAAGGTCAGCATCGGAAATCAGTGCATTGCTGTCAGCATTGGTATAGTCGTGCCAAGGTATCTCCATATGATTTTTTTCCATAATATCTATATAATTAGTCTTTGGCATATATAATCTCCTCAGCTTTCTTAACGTGATTTTCAAGATTTTTCAAAAAGATAGAATTAGGAAGGAATATTCCCAACTCATCAAAATGCTTGTTATTATCTATATATGAGTCCTGACCATAGAAGATATACGCCATAGGAAGATTTTTCTCAAGTTCAAGCATAAGGTCCCATACAGCACTGTAGGCTTCGGCTTCAGTTTCTTTAAGTTTTACTGTGTCAGGAAGCTCACGGATAAGCAGTATGCCTGTATTTTCTTCAATAATCTGCTGTTCAATAATAGATGGGTCATCGCCATATATATGACTGTATCTGTAGGCTTTGGCAAGAAAGATATTCTTATTATTATGAAGATTTTGGTAAATGTTATAAAAATGCTGATAGTCTTTTTCGTGAACAGTATTCTTATATTCTGGTAAGAGAATACCATTATCGTCAGTCATAATAATTGGATTTTGTTTTCCGTCAGCATTGAAGCGATATGGAATAAGAAAAGAATTTCTCAGTAAGTCAAACAGTGTGTTCTGGCTTATAGCCATAAGAAATGCAGATGTCTGTGCTTTTGTGGCTGCATCTCCCATAATGATATTCATGGCTGCGTAGGCCTCATCCTCTGTCAGATTTTTGCCGTCTGCGGCAAGAGCAATATATTTTTTCAGTGCCGTTCGTTTCTCCTCAGGAATAGAAGGAACCTCAGCTTCTACCTTTATTCCGACACATTCGCTTAAGAAGTTGGCAAGAATGTTGGTACCCATCTCGCAGAGAATTGATTCGGGATGGAACTGCACACCATATATAGGATATTCCCTGTGCTGTACTGCCATTATTGTACCATTCTCATCTTCTGCGGTAATTGTGAGTGATTCAGGAAAATTCTCTCTGCTGATGACGAGGGAATGATATCTTGCAACAGATATACTTTCGGGAAGTCCCATGAACAGCGGGCATGTGCCGTCAAGCTTAACCTGTGATGATTTGCCGTGCATAGGCTCCTCACCGCGTACAATCTTACCACCAAACACCTCACCGATAGCCTGATGTCCGAGACATATTCCGAGAATCGGAAGCTTTCCTGCAAAGTGTCTTATCACATCTTCGCTGATTCCTGCCTGTGAAGGATAAGAAGGACCCGGTGATATGATGATTGCCTCAGGAGTCTTCTTTTCAATCTCCTCTATTGTAATCCTGTCGTTTCTGATAACTTCTACATGAGGGTACAGGCCTTCAACAACCTGTGCCACGTTATAAGTAAAACTGTCGTAATTGTCTATAATAAGTATCATGATATGTTCCTTTCCCGGGTGCATATGAATTATGGCGGACCGTTTCCGCTTGAAGCACCCACATAGAATATGGTGGTGGGGCGGGTCTGATGCATCAGCGCTTACAGCCGCTGCAATCGGAATAGTAAGCCCGGCGAAGCGCAGGCGCCCATGTGGTGGAGTGCCGGCGTGATTATGCAGCCGCCGGTGCTTTGCGGTCGTCCTTTGACCGCTTACGCACCGCTGCGAGGTGCATGCAGCGCAAGCGGCTCCGTAAAAGCATGCATCACCGCACCTCACCGCACCAGTACTGCCCACACCGCATAAAACACCTCTACAATATGCCAGCAGACAAATGCCGCAACAACCTTTTCTTTGGTGTTCTTTGTTACTGTAACACCACAATTATACAGACACAGGACAACCAGCGGAAGTACCGGAAGGAAATATCTTCCTGTCACTCCGTCTATGTTCCACCCTACAGGTGTTGAAACCTGCATCATGAAGAACATCACAAGGCTTGACATAAAGAAAGATACAAGCATTGCAAGTCTTTCCGATGTATTTATTATAATGCGGTTATCGGAAGTTCTCTCTTCAAAAGTCTCCATCGCCGCAATTATTATCAATACGAAGAATGGCACAACTACTGCAATCGGAACTGTCTGTATGTTGGCACTAAGATGTGTACCGATAATGCTTCCAAAATAATAGTCGGCTTTTTCAATTATCGAACCTATGCACATAAGGATAAACTTAAACGGATGCTCTACCGCATAAGACAGCGTATAACTGCTTCCCGGCAGATAACCTCCGTCAGCTGCCATTATCCTAAGTCCAAATGCCTCAGCTGCAACAACTGCATATGAAATTATGTTAAACACAACTGCCGACGCAATCATGCTTCCACCAACAGCAGCCTTTTCCTTCCGTGTCATATGTGCACGCGTAACAGGCACAAGCAGAAGCAGGAAGAATATATATGTACCCTTCTTGCATGCACCAAGCAGCACCGCAGCCACAATCCACATTATAAGGGTACGTCTGTCTGCCCTGTCATGCATGAAT
>ENA-OPRX01000744-OPRX01000744.1-human-gut-metagenome-genome-assembly--contig:-NODE-744-length-19851-cov-9.513488_pt1 | contig 19851 bp, 15 predicted proteins | sample MGYA00241450_ERZ501892 | MGnify/ENA primary metagenome ERZ501892 (study PRJEB25962, sample SAMEA2042223) | human gut metagenome | biome: human gut; feature: human-associated habitat; material: faeces...
GACCAGCTCTTTGTAAGTGGTTCCGGTATGCTGGCGTATGTAGGCAGAGAGATAGTTTGGGTGCATATTAAAAAACTCAGCTGTAGAAGAAAGGGTACAGTCCGCAAAGTTTGTTTCGATATATCGGAGTATGGTATAAATCTGATCCACAGAGGCGTGATCTAGAACCATACCGTGCTGGAACAGATTGATCATCTCGCAGGTAATCAGCGTAAAAAGACTGTCTAAAAAAGGTCCGGATGTTACGGACGGAGAATAAAATTCACAGAGAAACTGGTTGGCAAGATCTGCCAGCCGGTTTTGTTTTTGTTCCGGGGAAAAGACAATATACCTGCTTTCCTGCATCGTGGTGTTCAGAGCCTCAATGAAAAAGTGTGTAAGGTAATTATCCTGAGACAGGCGTTCAAAAAAAGTACCGTTCAGATATTCGCGCGTCAGCAGAAAATTGATGATAATATCATTTTCTGAACATCTTTTGACAGAATGAGGGGCATTCTGGCTGATCAGAACCATCTGCCCGGCTTTTAGCCTGAATGTAGTCTTATTTATCGTCATTGTGCAGGAACCAGAATAAATATAACTCAACTCCAGCCACTCATGGATATGCAGAGGTACGTTTTCAAAACGATCCTGTTTTACAACAGCGAAGTTGTAATAACTCGGAAGAACTTTCTTTGAAAGAAATAAAGAACGCAGATCTTCAAGGTTCGTATCAAAACGGTAACAGGGTGTATCAAACTTACCGCTGGCAACAGGAAATTGTGAATAATCTTTCTTTACACCGTTCAGACGATGGGTTTCTTCGGGAGTGTGCTGCTTCAGAAATTGATTCAATGTAGATAATGTCATCATATATATTCTCTCCTTTTCGAGATATGAATGAACTGTGATTATGGTCATCAGCAGTTTATTTAACCTGTCTAAAATATACCATATTGGGGGCAAAGGTGTACAGAGTAATCTCGGATATTTATTAAGTTTGGTCGGTAAATCACTTATGTTTCGTTGATGTAATTTTAGTCTGTATAAAGTAAGATATCAGTAAGAAAAGGAGGCATAGGTTAGGATGAAGATATTTTTTGCAGTAGTGGTGATTGTTTTATTATTTGTAATCGGTGCGACATTATATGTCTACAAAAAAAGTGCCATGTTTTTGCCGGCACTTCTTGGCATCTGCGGATTTCCAAAAATAAAGGAAAGCAGCTATTACGATGAAAACGGACATTTCCGTCCAGGAACGGGGGAGGACAAAGTTGGATTTTTCATGCAGCATCCGGTATTCGGCGGTTTTAAACATATGTTTTTCAATGTGGAGGACAACGTGCTGAAAGCTATTGCGCCTGTAAAGTATAAGGATTTTTTAAAGGCGCAGGGTCGTGAGGAACAATTGGATGCAGCCTTGGAATCTTTCCATTATCTAACCGGACTTGTTGAGAAAGGTCAGGCAAGGCTGGTGCCGGATCTGTATCCTGCGGAAGCAGTGAATAGTCATCCGTACAGGTCACATCTGACGGGAATGTTTTATCAGGGACAACAGGGAAAACCACTTGCCATTGTAGTTCCGGGAGGCGGATTTATCAGTAATGTAACTGATTGCGAGGGGTATCCTGCGGCGATGAAGCTGCATAAAATGGGATATTCTGTTTTCAGCAATCCGGTGACTCTTGTCTGCATCCTGTTTTTGTCCTCCGCTTATGCTTTATGGCTTTCTACATAGCTCATGACATCACCGACTGTTTTCAGCTGTTCCAACTCCTCTGCCGGAATATCAACTCCAAAATGCTCTTCAAATGCCATTACCATTTCAAACAGATCCAGGGAATCCACTTCCAGATCCTCCTTGAAACGGGTCGCCTCCGTGATCTCTACATTCTCCTGGTTTAACTGTTCTCTGATGATAGCTGCTACTTTCTCTAACATGTTTTTGCTCTCCTTATGCATTTAAAGTTTTTCTTCGTCAAATTATTTTGACTATCAAAGTATTTAAATGCAATATACTACGCAGATGTTGTTCTGTCAACATCTTTTTTTATTATTACCTCTAAACATTATTTTCATCGCTCTGGCGGTAAAATCAGGATTTTTCGTTTCTCCCCTTGCCAAACCGGCATTTTTCAGATAAAATAATCTACGTTGTAATCTTTTGGAGACGTATCGAAGTGGTCATAACGGGGCGCACTCGAAATGCGTTAGCCCTTCTCGGGCACGTGGGTTCAAATCCCACCGTCTCCGCGCATAAAAAGCCGATAATCTGTGAAAACAGACTATCGGCTTTTCGTTTTAGAAAAATGTGTTACGTCTCCCGCAGGATCTGCATGATCGTATCATAATGCTCCGGATCATGTGGGAAGGTGCAGTCTGAGCAGTCCTTGATCCGTCTGCCGTTTTTCTTGAAATACCGGGGATTCCCTGGGCAGTGCTCCAGGCGGTACATAGGGCAGTAACAGAACAGGCAGTTGAACTCCGTAAGGCCCTTATGACAGGGGAAATATTTACAGTTCTTATTTTCAAAAAAACGATAGGAATTTTCCATTTGCAACACTCACATCCTTCCATAACCTGCAAAGTTTGCGCATTGGCGCAAATTTGCGTGTGAAACTTAGAACTTCTTCACGAAAGAGCCCTTGCTCTGAGTGATCAGAAGTTCTTTTCACACTTCACACTACACTTCTTCCGCCATGCACATTCCATGGGCAATCCCCTGCTCTTTCAGCTGTTCCTCCAGCTGGTTCAAGGCATCATCTTCATCCTCTGCAAACACCATCGCCTGATAGACTTCCTCCGGTCCTTCCGGTGCCAGCGCTGTCACCTCATACATCTGCATGGCAATTACCTCTTTCTTCCGTTTCTATACGAATGTCCTTTACCGCTGTATCTGACATTTTCATCCAAAATACATGTTCACCCTTATCTTTATTTTATACCCGTTTCCCCGTTTTTTTGCAAGCGAAAAGCGCCACTCCGGGGAAGAGTGCCGCTTTTCAGGAGAGATTTATGTATTGAATGTTGCTGGCGAAATATTAACCCTTGACGCTTCCCATTGCCACGCCCTGGACAATGTACTTGGAAAGGAAAAGGTATACGATGATAACAGGGAAGATAGAGAATGCAATCGTTACATACACCTGACCCATATCAAACTTCAGGAAGTCTGCGGAACGCAGCTGAGCGATCAGGATAGGTAATGTCTTCATCTTGTCATCATGCAGAACCAGTGCCGGTGTGAAGTAGTTATTCCAGTTCGCTACGAAAGTGAAGATCGCCTGTACTGCGATTGCCGGCTTCATCAGCGGCAATACGATGGAATTAAATGTACGGAACTCACCGGAACCATCGATTCTGGCTGCCTCTACCAGAGACAGGGGCAATGCACTTTCCATGTACTGCTTCATATAGAAGAAAGTAGCAGGTGCTGCGATTGCCGGGATGATCAGGGGGATAAAGTTATCCTCCAGCTTCATATCAGCTACCAACTGGATAAATCCGAGTGCGGTAACCTGGGTAGGAATGGTCATGATTGCCAGGATAAAGGTAAACATGAACTTCTTTAACTTAAAATCATATACATGGATCGCATATGCGGTCATGGTAGAGAAGTAGGTACACAGCACAGCACTGCAGGTTGCTACTACAAGGCTGTTGATCATACCTCTGACTACCGGCAGGGTTCCTGCCATGACACCCTTCCAGTTCTGGATCAGATGTGTGCTGGGCAGCAGGGTAAATCCCTGTGTCAGCTCACCTTTGGATCTAGTTGCATTTACAAACAGTATATAGAACCAGAACAGGCAGAGAAAACTCATAATAACCAGTACGATATATGCAAGTGCTCTTCTGGCATGAATGCCCAGACCTTTTTTTGTCTCGTTTGTTTCTACGCTCAACATTTCTGCCACCTCCTACTTATCCTGTTTGCCGTTCGAGAACTTAAATACGATCAAGCTCAGGATACCTGTGATAATGAACAACATTACAGACAACGCACCACTCATTCCGTAGTTCTTACTGTACAAATGGTTGTTCAGGTACATGATCAGGGTCATGCTGGATCTCATAGGATCGCCCTTACCGTTGGTCAGAATCTGAGGTACATCGAACATCTGCAGACCACCGATCAGGGATGTGATCATTACGTAGATCAGAATCGGCTTCAACAAAGGTAATGTAATCTTGAAGAATACCTGGGTAGAGGTTGCTCCGTCTACCTCGGCTGCCTCGAAGAGGGAAGTATCGATACCCATCATACCTGCCATCAGGAGGATCGTTGTATTACCAAACCACATCAGGAAGTTCATCAATGCTACCAGACCTCTGGTACTCCATACGTTTGTAAGGAACTGATATGGCTCTTTTAAGATTCCGATCTGCATCAGCATTTCATTGATAGGACCACCATCAGAAAACAGCGTGAAGAACAACATTGCAAATGCGGAAGCCATGATCAGGTTCGGCAGATAGATCACTGTCTTGAAGAATCTCTGTCCCTTTAATCTAAGGCTGGGATCCGAGAACCATGCACCCAGAAGCAGAGATATGATGATCTGCGGTACAAATCCCAGTACCCACATGATCAATGTATTCTTGGTGTACATCCACAGGTCCGGATTGGACAACAGCTTTGCATAGTTACCAAATCCGATGAAATTCGGTCCGATCTGTGTCAGTCCGGAACGGTAATTTTCAAAAAAGCTGTAATAAAATGTCCTGAACAACGGGATCAACTGGAATAATACATACACTACTACAAAGGGGATCAGGAAAATATAACCCCACTTATTATAGCGTACCACCTTTCCGCGTTTTGCCTTTGCCATAATGATTCCTCCCTTTTGCCGTCATGCTCTCTTAGCGACTTTACGTTTTTCGTGCCTTTCTTTGTTTCCGATCAGGCTCGCAGCAGCTCTCTTCTTTTTGTTCTTAATTATCTTCTTCTGAAAAAAGCTTCTGCCAACCGGGAATTTTGAGAGAAAAACCGTGCCTACCTGACCAGCCAGGCAGGCACGGTTCTCAATTCCTTATTGTTTCGCTATTCGCTTATCATTTCGGATTAGTGAGTAAGCTCAGGATACTTCTCTTCTACAGCCTTGTAGAACAGATTCAGTGCATCATCCAGAGAAGCCTTGCCATCGAAGTAGTTCTTCATAGCATGCTGGAACTCTTCGTTACATCCCTGATCGTATGCAGACAGGTTGCTCAGATCGATCTTCTCAGCGCCTGCGCAGAACATAGCCAGAGGGTTCTGTCCGCCCAGTACCTTGCTCTGATAAGAGGTATCTGCTGCCATAGCTTCCATAGCGGGTTTGTTGTTTACGAAATCATCATCAGCTACAACGATCTCTTTCATGATGTCTTCATCAGTGGTCATCTTCAGGATGATATCCTTAACCAGAGAAGCGTTGTCGGTTCCGGTAGCACCGCAGATCCAAGTACCGCCCCAGAAGAAGCCCTGAGGTCCTTCAGTAGCGCCCCAGCCACCCTGATTTGCGATAGATCCATCGGTATCAGCTGCCATGGAGAAGTTGATCAGCCAAGCGGGTCCAAAGTAGCAGAATACTTTGCCATCGGGATAGAAGCCTTTGCTCCAGTCATCAGACCACAGGTCGAAGGTACCGGTTTCCTTAGCGTCAACCATCTTCTTGGAGTCATCAACCCACTTCATCAGGTTGTCATCGATTACGATCTTGCCATCCTGTACCCATTTGCCGGATACGTTGTTGGAGTATACACGATAAGTATCGTTTACGGAAGATACCATGTTGTAACCGGCTGCTTTCATCTTCTCAGCGGTTGCGGTGAAGGTATCCCAATCAGATACAGACTTCTGAACCTCTGCAGGATCATCGGTTCCCAGAACAGCCTTAGCAGCTTCACGGTTGTAAATCAGAACGCCGGGGCAGCCCTGCCATGAAACACCCTTCAGATTGCCGTTGGAGTCGGTAACAACATCCTTGGTGTACTGATACTGGTTAGCCAGATCTGCATCGGTGATGCCCAGATCCTTAACAGGCATTGTGTAGTCGGTATCAACATATTTCAATGCGTAGTCAGCCTCAACCAGGAACAAGTCGATCTTGTCATCAGCTGCTGCATCAGCCTGCTTTAACAGTGTTGCATCCAGATTGTTCTGATAAGCGTTGTCATCAGAAGGAGTGATGTTCCACTTTACAGTGATGTCACCGATCTTACCGGTGGTTCCATCTACTTCTTCATATCCGGGATAATGATCTGTCAGACGGCTCTTGAACTCCTCGTTCCAGCAGTAGATGTTGAAGACTTTGCCTTCCTCTGTTGCTGCCTCCGTAGAAGCTACCTCGGTAGAAGCTGCTGCTTCGGTGGATGCTGCGGGTGCTGCCTCACTAGAAGCTACTGCAGGAGCATCGTTGCTGCTGCCACAGCCTACCAGCATGCTGGCAAGCATAGCGGTTGTAAGTAAAGCACTAAGTACTTTTTTCTTCATGTTTGTTTCCTCCCATTTTTTGTTGAATGTTTGTTGTAAGTGCTTGTTGCATTTATCTTCATATGGTTGCGGTTGCGGCGCTTCCATATAAATGCCTGATTATTTGTCTGTCGGAATCTGTGCTACCGACTTGCCTTCCACTACCTTACCGGGTACTATGACCTGTTCGATAATGGTGGTCTTAGGTCTCTCTATGAGGCTGATCAGTTCTCTGGCTGCTAGGCAACCGATCTGTTCGGTATCCTGCTGGACTGTGGTCAGCCTGGGCTCCAGCTGTCTTGCGGACTGAATCCCATCATATCCTGCCACCGAGATATCTTCGGGAATCTGTAACCCCCTCTCCCTGATAGCATTGATGCCTCCGAAAGAAGCAAAGTCATCCGGATAAATGATACATGTCGGTGGATCCGGAAGATCCAGTAATTCGTTAGTCACACGATAGGTCGTGGCAGTATCTCTGTAAGCTGCTTCTCTGATGTACTCATCGGGAATCTGTAGCCCCAGTCGTTCTGCCGTCCGGTAGAAGCTGGATAACCGCCCCGAGGTAACCGCTGACATTGCGCCGTGGATATAGGCAATTTTCCTATGTCCTCTACTATATATGTATTCCAGCAGTTCTTTCATACCTGTCACATTGTCCGACATGATTGCGATACGATTATTAAACAGATAGTCAATGGTGACCACCGGGATGGAACTCTGTACTAATTCGATGACTTCGGGATCTGCGAAATCAATACAGGCGAGCACCACTCCATCAAAGCCTCTGTACCTGCTGTGTTCCAGGTAGGACATCCGATCCGGACGGTTCTTGCAGCTGTTAATAAAGGTAATGTCGTAACCGCTCTTCTCTGCTGTCCTTTTGAAGCTGTCCAGTACACTGGAAAAGTAATCATGAGTCAGACCGCTTTGTGCTTCATCTACGAAGAGGACTCCTATTCCGTAGGTTCTGTTCGTCTTCAATGCTCTGGCGGAAAGGTTCGGGGAATATCCCATCTCCTTGGCTACCCGTCTGATATTTGCTTTGGTTTCTTCTCCAATGTCCTTGTGGTCGTTCAGTGCCTTGCTGACAGTTGCAACGGAGACTCCACAAATCTTGGAAATGTCTTTCAATGATGCCATACCGTTCTCCTGTTTCATGTCTTCGTCATTTCATCCGACCTGTTTTGTAACTTAATCGTTTTCGTAGTTTTAATATATACCACCTTTGAGCATTTTGCAATACTTTTTTGCAGTTTTTTTCTAAAAAATATCCACTTTGTCTATAATTAACAATTTCAAATAAGTGTTTTTGTACATTTGGCTTGTGCAGCAATTGGGTTTCTTCTATATAATGGCAAAGTATGCGATAACGTTTGCTACTATTTTGTTTCGTAAATCTGCTTTTTTCAAGATCCGTTTTGTTTTGTATCTTCTGTCCATGTTTTTCTTGCGTATTTGTATATATTGCGCATTTTACAGGCTTTTTCAATATTCGTATTGCATTTTCAGCACTGCTTCTGTATAATACAAATCAGAATTCCGGATTACTTAATCGTTTACTGAGCATTAAGCAGTCCGCAGCGAAAAAGCAAACACTCAACATACAACAACATGAAAGAAGGAGATTTTCTTATGAAGTATGGTCATTTTGATGATGTGCATCAAGAATATGTCATCACTACTCCCAAGACTCCGCTTCCCTGGATCAACTACCTGGGCTGCAACGAGTTTTTCAGTCTGATATCCAACACCTGCGGCGGATATACTTTCTATAAGGATGCCAAACTGCTGCGTCTGACCCGTTATCGTTACAATAATGTACCGACAGACATCAACGGCAAATATCTGTATATTAAGGATGGAGATACCGTATGGAATCCCGGCTGGCAGCCTACGAAGACCGAACTGGACTCTTACGAGTGCCGTCACGGTATCGGTTACAGCCGTTTCACCTCTTCCAAGAACGGTGTTAAGGCTTCCGTGCTCTCTTTCGTTCCTCTGAATGATAACTGTGAGATCTCCCAGCTGACTCTGACCAACGGAAGCTCCGAGGACAAGAAGCTGTCCGTATTCTCTTATGTAGAATGGTGCCTGTGGAATGCCGACGATGATATGAAGAACTTCCAGCGTAACTTAAGCACCGGCGAAGTGGAGGTACAGGATTCGACTATTTACCACAAGACCGAGTACCGCGAACGCCGTAATCATTACGCAATTTATTCTGTAAATACGAAGATTGATGGTTTCGATACCAGCAGAGATGCTTTTCTTGGTGCGTACAGAGGTGCGGATTCTCCCGAAGCGGTTGAGAACGGCAAGTGCACAAACTCCATGGCAAGCGGCTGGTCTCCCATTGCTTCTCATCAGATCAATGTGGATCTGGCAGCCGGCGAGACCAAGACTTTCATCTTCGTACTGGGCTATATCGAGAATCCCGAAGACGAGAAGTGGGAGTCCTACGGTGTGATCAACAAGACCCGCGCGAAGGAAATGCTGGCAAAATACCAGACCGACGCCCAGGTAGAAGAAGCTTTCGCAGCGCTGCAGGCTTACTGGAAACAGTTACTTGCCCGTTACACGGTAGATTCTGCTGACGAAAAAGTAAACCGTATGGTCAACACCTGGAACCAGTATCAGTGCATGGTAACCTTCAACATGTCCCGTTCCGCTTCTTATTATGAGTCCGGAATCGGTCGTGGCATGGGCTTCCGTGATTCCTGCCAGGATCTGCTCGGCTTCGTACATCTGATCCCGGATCGTGCAAGAGAGCGTATCATCGATATCGCTTCCACCCAGTTCCAGGACGGCAGCGCTTACCATCAGTACCAGCCTCTGACCAAGAAGGGCAACTCCGATATTGGCAGCGGCTTCAACGATGATCCTCTGTGGCTCATTGCAGGTACCAGTGCTTACGTAAGAGAGACCGGTGATACCTCCATCCTGACCCAGATGGTTCCTTTCGACAACGATATGAGCGTAGCTGCTCCTCTGATGGATCACTTAAAACGCTCCTTAGACTATATCATCAACCACAAAGGTCCTCACAATCTGCCTCTGATCGGCCGCGCCGACTGGAATGACTGTCTGAACCTGAACTGTTTCTCCGCTCATCCCGGAGAATCCTTCCAAACCTTCGGTCCGAGTGAAGGACCCGTGGCAGAATCCGTATTCATTGCCGGTATGTTCGTAAAATACGGCGAAGAATATGCCCAGCTGTGTGAGCTGATGGGTGATGCTGATGAAGCTGCCCGCGCACGCAAGGAAGTACAGGCAATGTACGATGCGATCCTGAAGGATGGCTGGGACGGCGACTGGTTCGTTCGTGCTTACGATGCTTACAGCCACAAGGTAGGTTCCAAGGAATGTCGCGAAGGTCAGATCTACATCGAGCCTCAGGGCTTCTGTGTACTCGCCGGTGTCGGTGTAAAGGAAGGGCTTGCCGAGAAGGCACTGAATTCCGTAAAAGAAAGACTGGATACCAAGTATGGTGTCATGATCTTACAACCTGCATACACGGAGTATCACCTCGAACTTGGTGAAGTATCCTCTTATCCCCCCGGATACAAGGAGAATGCCGGTATCTTCTGCCACAACAATCCCTGGGTATCCATCGCAGAAACTGTTCTGGGCAGAGGTGACAGAGCCTTCGAAATCTACCGTAAGACCTGTCCCGCATACATTGAGGATATCAGCGAGATCCATCGTACCGAGCCTTATGTATACTCCCAGATGGTAGCCGGTAAGGATGCAAAATTCCACGGCGAAGCGAAAAACAGCTGGCTGACCGGTACCGCGGCATGGACTTTCGTAAATATCTCCCAGTACATCCTGGGTGTATATCCTACCCATCAGGGATTATCCGTAGATCCTTGTATTCCTAAGGGCTTCGGTGATTTCTCCATCACCCGTAAGTTCCGTGAGGGCACCTATCACATTCAGGTGAAGAATCCTCAGAACGTGGAGAAGGGTGTGGTATCCATGACCGTAGATGGCAAGGCTGTTGACGGACACATCATCCCTTACGAAAAGGGCAAGGAAGAGTACAACGTAGTTATTACGATGGGCTAATTCCTTTCAAAACGATTTCTATCCTCCTTAAAACCCCGGCAGTTATGATAACTGTCGGGGTTTTGTATTGTTTTCCAATAGCTTCCGGTATGTAGCATCCATTCCCAGAGCTCCAAGTGGTGCCGTTACGAGGATTGCCAGCACTGCCACTGACAGGACGATCTTGCCACAGGATAATCCCATCGATAACGGTACGGAACCAATAGCTGCCTGCACGGTAGCCTTCGGCAGATAAGCGATCATGCAAAACAGGCGCTCCTTTTTACCTAGTTCCGTTCCCAGCAGACACAACGCCACACCAACGGAACGGAACACCAGTGCCAGCAGGATCATGCCTACCGCTGCCAGACCGGCTTCCATGGTATAGCGGATGTCCACCGCAGCGCCTACCAGTACAAACAGTACCACCTCCGCTGCCAGCCACAACTTGCCAAACTTGACAGACAACCTGCCCGTGACTTTCTTAGGTGTCCGCATCTTCAGTGCACATGCCATGCTCACCACTGCTAGCAATCCGGAAAAAGCAACCTTTCCCTTTAACATCGTCTCCAGTGCCATTAACAGGAAGGATAATCCCATAATAATAATGACTTTCATGCTGTTGCGCACGTAACTGCCCTTCCGATATAACAGTTCAAAAAGCTGTCCCAGCAGCCATCCCACCAACGCACCGAACAACACACCGGTCAGAATTGACACCGGAATATTTGCAAAATCCAGTGCATTTACATGTCCGCCCTGTGCCATTCCAACAAAAGTGGAAAACAGCACTATGACATAAATGTCATCGCAGGAAGCTCCTGCCAGGATCATCTGCGGAATACTTTTCTCCGTGCCATAGCCATTCTCCATAAGGTGCACCATCCGTGGCACCACCACAGCAGGTGACACTGCTGCCAGTACCGCACCCATGACCGCCGCATCCATTCTGCTGATATTCAGGATCATGGGGGCAAATATTACAAAAGCAAGCAATTCACAAGTAGCGGGAACGCAGGACAGCATGACTGCGGAACGTCCTACTTTTTTCAGATCCTTCAGATCCAGAGATAATCCGGCCTTGAGAAGTATAATGATCAGCGCGATCTGTCGCAGCTGTGATGAAATATTCAGAATCGATGCGTCCAACAGGTTCAGTACATATGGTCCCAGAATAATTCCGGTAAACAGCATTCCGATAATGCGTGGCAGGTGAATCTTCTGGCAGATTGCTGCCATAAGAAGTCCCAGCAAAAAAATCAGTCCCAGTGATGTAAGCATAAAAATTTCCTCCATTTTCTCGCAGCAGGACGTTTTGGATTCCAACAAAAAGGCTGGTGTCCCCTGCATATTCTGCAGAAGTCATCAGCCAATAAAATCCTATTTCGGCGGTTTGAAACCTAAGTTTCTGGGAGAACCTCATTCCCGATGTTTTTATTATATACTAGAAAATATCCACCGTCAACGCATCCCCGAAATCCTCTGCTGGAATCTCGAAATCAACAATTCCCACTGCATACGGCTGCAGTACATACTGCCCGGATTCAAAGACGAATCCATCTCCCGTAATGCTGAAAGTCGGGCTTGCCGGTCCATTGCCGGTACCTGCGATGTCCGCTCCATAGATTTCCTGATAGATAGTATCCATATTTTCCGTACCATCTAACACTACCAGTTTAATACTCTTCTCATAATCAGGGAAGAAGCAGTCATCCGTCGCCTGCATCTCGGCAGCTTTTTTCGTCACCAGTTCCAGTGCTTTGTCACGGAAGCTGTTTCCGAGACTGTCAAAGGTAATTTTTTCTCCTGTCTGCGTATAATAGTTTCTGTAATCCTGTATGTACCAGCCATGCGCTCCCTGATTATAGCCCTCATTGCCCCATACCACGCTGATCACCTTGTCATCTGCACGGATCACCTGAAATGAAAGCTCTTCATAGCTTGTCATTCCCGACATCTCGCCCTCATAAACTGTACCGAAATCACTATTGTTGATACTATCCAAAAAAGTTTCCACATACGCATTCAGATCTTTTTGGATCTTGTCCTGCGCTTCTTCATTACCTTCTATCGTGATCGTCGGTACCTGATAGGTATAGGTGTATTTTCTTTCCGCATTTTCCGGATCACTGCTGCCTTCAAAATCCTCTGTGGTAATCTCCACTTTGCCGGTTGTCGCAGTCTCGGTCTGCATCTCCTGCTGCGATGCAGTCTCCGTTTCTGCATTCTCCAGTACGCTTTCCTGCGTATTCTCAATTGCGGTGCCGGTCACCTTCGGGATCACTGGGGATTCCTGACTTCCGCATGCCGTAAACGCAAGCAACAGTCCTGTAAGTATTGTAGCCACTAATTTCTTTTTCATTTTATTTACCTCCTAATGCCAGTATATACAACCATTGCATCATAATGGCATCATGTCCCGACCACGCCCCGCAACACAACTTTCCCCACATATTTTCGGACGAGTTCCGCCATCTGTTCCAGTTCCTCCCGCGAGAAAGCACCGAACAGTTCCGCACCGCCCGGCTTAACAGCATTGCTTTCTGCTGTCTGTGTCATCCGGTACAGGCAGTTATCATTCTCCTGATAACTCTGCAAGTAGTATGCAGGACACCCTTCGATCCATCTGCCGATCTCCTTAAATTCTCCCACGGTATGAATCCCCTTTACCACAGTAGTTCGGAATTCATAGGGAATACCGCTGCTTTTCAGGATACCGATACTCTCCTCAATGCGGGAGATATCCATATGCGGCAGTCCCGCTGCCCGGGCATAATTATCTCTGGAAGCCTTAATATCCATCGCCACATAATCGATCAGGTGCTCCTGTAACAATTCCCACAATACTCCTGGCATATACCCGTTGGTATCCAGCTTAATGGGATACTCCAGCTCCTTAATCTTTTGCAGGAACGCCCGAAGGTCCCGCTGCAGAGTCGGCTCTCCGCCGGTGATACAGACACCCTGGAGGATCCCCTGCCTTTTTTTCAGATAAGCAAGCACTTCCTCCTCCGGAACAGACGGCTGGCATCCGGGATCCAGTACCAGTTCCCCATTGTGGCAAAACGGACAGCGAAAATTGCAGCCTCCTGTAAAAACAGTGGCTGCAATATGTTCCGGATAATCTAATAAAGTTGTCTTGTTAAAACCATGTATTTCCATACAGCATTCCCTTCGTCCCCACAGGGACTGTATGACTCTTTCTTACGTCCTCGACATCGTAGAATCCCGGACCACCAGTTCTCCGTCGAATACGCAGTGCTGGTGTTTTGCTTTTTTTCCGATAATGTCAAACAGAATCCGGGCAGTCTCTCTCGCCATGCTGTCTATCGGCTGCTTTAAAGTCGTCAATGACGGGATAACATATTTCCCGATTTCTACACCATCAAAGCCCGTCAGGGAAATATCTTCCGGTACCCTGTATCCGGCATCAGACAATGCTTTTCCAGCACCGATTGCCAGCATATCGGAGATTGCGAAGATCGCCGTGCACGGAATCTGCTTCTCCAGGAATTCCTTCGTCACCATGTAGCCATTCTCCAGGGAGTAATCCTCAAGGTCACTCCTCATGGGCAGGATCAGTTCTTCCCTTACTTCTATTCCGTTATCCTTCAACGCCTTTTTATAGCCTTCCAGACGCAACTTACCAATGGAAGCATCCGTTTTGCGGGCACAGACGATCGCAATATCCTTATGCCCATTCTTACACAGATAGTCCACCATCTTGTAACTTTCTTTGGTATCATCCACGGTCACGGAAGAATAGGTATTACGGCTGAATCCCTTTGGCAGCATTCCGGTAGTGCTCAAGATAAATGGTACATGAAGCTGTGCCAGTTTTTCCTCGCTGTGAACCAGATAACCACCGAGAAAAATAATGCCCCGAAGCCTTTTTTCCTTTACAAGCTTCAGCGCCACCTCCACTTCATCATCGTCATAATCGACATGCTGCAAAACCATGGAGTAGGACTTTTCCTTGATTTCTTCTTCCAATACCTTGATCATCTGGCTGAAGAAAGAGTTATTAATACCTTTGACCAGTACTGCAATTGCCTTGGCATCCTGACGCTTCAGGTTTCTGGCACTGTTGTTGGGTACGTAGTTATTCTCTTTGATCACCCGCATGATCGTTTCCTTGGTCTCAGGATTGATGTCCGGGTGGTTATTTATAGCACGGGATACCGTGCTGACGCCGACACCGCAGATTCTGGCAATGTCTCTGATCGTGATTTCCTCCATGGAATGCAACCCTTTCTAAGCCTACAGACTTATCTGCCGTACAGCTTCGTCATGCTGCGGATCCGCCCTGCAAGCTCCTTTGTAAAATCTCCGTTCCCCATTCTCCACATCCAGTTGATGCCAAGCGTGGAAGGAATGTTGATGCGGGCCTCCGATCCCAGTCCGAGATAATCCTGCATGGGAATGATCGCCATATCCGCTACGCTGGACATTGCGGCACGCACGAATTCCCAGGGAATCTGCTCTCTGGGAATCGGCTCTCCGTCCGCATTTTTCAGACGCAGATAGTCGTCACAGAGCTTTTTGTCAGCTCCCTTCAAGGTGTCATACCACCCCATCACAGTATCATTATCATGAGTTCCTGTATATACCACGCAATTATGTATATAATTATGCGGCAAATAATCACTTTCCTCACGGGAATCAAAAGCAAACTGCAAAATTTTCATACCTGGATAACCGGATTTCTTCACTAATTCTATCACAGATGGTGTTAAAAAGCCAAGGTCTTCTGCAATCACTTCTTTTTCTCCCAATTTTTCCTTCATGGCACGGAAAATATCGTATCCCGGACCCTGTTCCCAGTGACCGTGCTCCGCAGTGGGTTCCCCATAGGGAATCGCATAATAAGCATCGAATCCACGAAAATGATCGATACGTACCACATCATAGCGCTCAAAGCAGGCTGCCAGCCGCTGCATCCACCAGGCATAACCGGTCTCTTTGTGATGTTCCCAGTTATACAGAGGATTACCCCACAGCTGTCCGGTGGCAGAAAATGCATCGGGAGGGCATCCCGCTACTGCTACCGGCTCACAATCCTCGTCAAACTGGAACAGCTCCGGATTCGCCCAGGCATCTGAGCTGTCAAATGCCACATAAATTGGAATATCCCCGATAATCTTGATGCCGTTATCGTTGGCATAGGTCTTTAGTTTCTCCCACTGTACCTGGAACAGATACTGCTGGAACTGGTAAAAAGCGATCTCTCTCGCATATTTTCTGCGATATTTGTCCATAGCCGCAGGAGTTCTCAGTTTGATATCATCCTCCCAGGCTGCCCAACAGATACCACGGAAGCCATCCTTGACTGCCATATATAATGCATAATCCTCCAGCCAGTATGCATTCTTCTGTACAAACTCCTGAAATCTTGCATCTTCTTCAATATGACTATTATCAAACGCTTCTTTTAGCAGGCGGAAGCGACTCTTGTAGATTTTACCGTAGTCCACGGAATGAATGTCGGTACCGAAATCATAAGCATTGCACTGCTCAGCGGTCACATAGCCTCTCGCCACCAGATCCTCAGGATCGATGAAATAAGGATTCCCTGCAAAGGTGGAGAAGGACTGGTAAGGAGAATCTCCATAGCTGGTCGGACCTAACGGCAGGATCTGCCAGTATGCCTGACCGGCTTCTTTTAATCTGTCAATAAATTTATATGCTTCTTTGGAAAAGCAGCCGATTCCGTATTTGGAAGGCAGACTGCTCACCGGCAGCAAGATTCCACTTTTTCTCATAACATAAATCTCCCGTTGTAACTTTTTCGTTTAACCCTTAACTGCTCCGGCTACCACGCCTTCGATGATGTACTTCTGACAGGTCAGATAGAAGACGATGATAGGGATAACAGACAATACCAACAGTGCCATCATGGCACCCAGATCCTTTGCACCGTAAGAGCCTACCAGATATTGTACTACAACCGGGATGGTTTTATAATTAGTACTCAGACCAATTACCAGATAGGGCAGCAAATAGTCGTTCCAGATCCACATAGCGTTCAAAATCGCTACTGTGATAGCAGTCGGCTTCAAGATCGGCATTACGACGCCGAAGAAAGTCTGCAACGGATTACAGCCGTCGATCATGGCTGCCTCTTCGATGTCTAACGGAATAGATTTGATAAATCCGCAGAACATAAATACGGACAGACCAGATCCGAAGCCCAGATACAGAAGCACCATTCCGGGAGGGTTATTTAAGTGAGTCATATTCGCCAGCTTAGACATCGTGAACATAACCATCTGGAAAGGTACGATCATGGAAAATACAAACATATAATACAATACGTTGGTCACACCGGTTTTTACTCTGGTCAGGTAATAAGCGGTCATGGAAGTAAACAGAATGATCGCTGCCACAGAAAATACCGTGATAAAAGCAGACCATCCGAAGGCTGTGAAGAAACCTGTTTTTTCAATACCGTTCACATAGTTGGTAAGCCCTGCAAAAGTCTCTGCGGTAGGCAGTGCGAAAGGATTGTTACTGATGAACAGTTTTCCCTTAAAAGAGTTGATCAGCACGAAGAAAATAGGGGTCAAAAATGCAACTACCAGCACACACAGGATACAAAAAATGATTACATTGGAAGTTTTTTTCTTAGTCATTATTGCTCTACCTCCTTACGTCTGGTAAGTACCAGCTGTCCCAGGGCAATGACTGCCACTACAATGAAGAACAGTACTGCTTTGGCCTGACCAACACCTTCAAATCCGCTTCTGCCATAGAAGGTATTGTAGATATCCAGAGCCAGCATAGCTGTCTTTTTGCTGGGTGCTCCAGCCGTCAATGCAAGGTTCTGGTCGAACAGCTTAAAGCTGTTGGACACGGTGAGGAACAAACATATGGTAATAGATGGCATAACCATCGGAATTTTCACTTTGAATAATGTCTGTAACGAAGTAGCTCCATCGATCTCTGCTGCTTCGATCAGATCCGTAGGTACATTCTGCAGTCCGGCTACATAAATGATCATCATATAACCGATCATCTGCCAGTTCATCAGAATGATCAGACCCCAGAATCCATAGGTCGGATTCGCTACCAGTGTTGTCTCGTATTTTAACAATACTGCGTTGATCATCTGCTGCCAGATATATCCCAAAATGATACCGCCGATCAGGTTCGGCATGAAAAATACTGTACGGAACAGGTTGGTTCCTTTGATCTTTCTCGTCAATGCCAGTGCCAAAATGAAGGCAAACACATTAATGGTGACAATGGACACTACGGAGAATTTTAGAGTAAATCCAAATGCGTTGACAAAATCTTTGTCCGCAAAAATTTTAATGTAATTATCTAAGCCTACAAATTGCGCGTTTGTAATTGTCTTAAATTTGCAAAAGGACAGATATACGCCCATGACAAACGGTATGATAAAAGCAAAGGAAAACGCGATCAGGGTAGGCAGTACAAAAATGGGAAAATATCTTTTTAATGTCTTTTGCATAAGCCTGTCTCCTTTTTTACAAACACAGGGGCCGTGGTACCACCACCGCCCCCTGTGTCTGAAGTTATATAAGATGGATTAAGTTATTGTCTTTTTGTCGATGGAGCTTAGTTAGCTGCGGTTGCGGCCTTTTCAGCTGCCCATCTCTCAACTACGGTTGTCTTTACAGTATCCCAGTCGATGGAACCGGAAGCATACTCCAGAAGAGCTGCACCGAAGTCATCCTTGAACTGCTGGCTGGGGAAGGAAGTGAAGTTCCATGCTACAGATGTCTTGGAGCTATCTGCCATGTAACGAAGAACTTCCTGTGCCAGAGGATCGGTGGGCTTTTCGTCATCGCTAAAGGTATCGAAAGGAGCAATGAATCCAAGGTCGTTGGTTACTGCAGCCTTACCGGTCTCAGAAGAGAACAGCCATTCAACGAATGCGATAGATGCTGCCTGATCCTCAGCAGAAGCTTCCTTGTTGATGCAGAAGAAATTCTCAGTACCGGTGCACAGTCCCTGATTCTCTTCACCTTCAACTCCGGTATAGATAGGAAGGAACTTAACATCCTCAGCTTTAACAGTGTTACCGTCTACGCCATTGATCTGGCTCCAACCCCAGTTACCGTTCTGTACCATTGCTGCCTGACCCAGAGCGAACTCAGCCATGGAGTCGTCTACAGACTTGCTTCCCAGCAGGCCGGGTGCTGTGCAGGAGTTGTTGATGTACAGATCGAAAATGTTCTTGAAGTTATCGGAGTAAGTGAACTCCAGGTTATCGGTATCGGTGATACCCTTGTCCTTGAACTCGTAGTATACAGGGATGTTAGCCAGATGAGTCTGCCATCTCCAGTCTTCACCGGGAGTCAGGGATGTGGAAGCGAATACGCCTTCAATTCCCAGTTCATCTTTCTTAGCCTGCATATCTTCTACAACCTCTTTTAACTTAGCGAAGTTGTTGATCTCATCCATGCTTGCTGCCTTAGCACCATCCAGTGCGAAGTACTTCTGCATGATAGCGTCGTTATAAATGATACCGTAACCCTCTACTACGTAAGGGATTCCGTATACACCACCGTCTTCGCCGGTGATTGCCAGGCTCTTATCCATTAACCAGCTGTACAGGTCTGTATCCTTTAAGTCTGCACAGTAGTCTTTCCAGTTCTGATAACCGATAGGTCCGTTGATCTGGAACAGGGTAGGTGCTTCCTTGTTAGCGATCTCAGACATCAGGGTCTGCTCATAAGTACCACTTGCTGCGGTTACAACCTTTACAGGAACACCGGTCTCCTCGGTATATTCCTTAGCCAGCTTCTGCCATACTTCGTCAACTTCAGGCTTGAAGTTCAGGTAGTATACAGATCCGTCTGCAGCTGCTGTCGTTTCAACAACAGCTTCGGTGGTTGCTGCATCTGTCTTGCTGTCGGTAGCAGGGGTGGTAGCTGCTGCATCACCGGAGTTTCCACAACCGGTCAGCATAGAGGCTGCCATTACTGCACAAAGTAATACGCTTGCCAATTTCTTCTTCATAATCTTACCTCTCCTTTATGTTTGTACGGGTGACTTCATAATTTTTGTATGTCCCCGTTACTGTTTCGGAATCGGTATCGGTATTGTTACCGGTAACGTTTCCGTTGCTGTAATTAGAAGATAGCACATTCACGAATCAGTTGCAAGAGATTTCCTGCAATTTATCGGAAGTTTGTATATTGTCATCAAATCTGTGACATTGTTTTTGTGCATTTTCACCACGGAATGAAGTGTGCAAAATGCTTATGGATAATTTTAATTGTTCTGTAACTTGAAAGTTAGTGGAGAAGCCACGAACGCCCGCAGCGAACGGAACATCACACCTTGATGTCGCGTCTCCGGGTGTGAATTTTCTAATGAAAAGTGATACAGTGGTT
>ENA-OPRX01000770-OPRX01000770.1-human-gut-metagenome-genome-assembly--contig:-NODE-770-length-19495-cov-3.327263_pt1 | contig 19495 bp, 18 predicted proteins | sample MGYA00241450_ERZ501892 | MGnify/ENA primary metagenome ERZ501892 (study PRJEB25962, sample SAMEA2042223) | human gut metagenome | biome: human gut; feature: human-associated habitat; material: faeces...
CCTGTCTCCCGTCATCACGTTCACCACACTCCATACATATCCCTTCACCGCGCGGTGCTTTTCATTGTCTATTACCGGCAATGTGCTCTCGTCCACTTGAACATAGTCGCAGGCGAGGACGTGCGCCCGGAGCAGATCGTATATGGGTTTGACCTTTCCGACCACCGCCTTGAACCAGTCGTTGATGGTCGAGGCGCTGATACTGACCCCCAACTCCTTGTAAGTCTCCATCACCCGATAGAACGGCAGATGGTAGACGTATTTGCTGATGACGATGTCCGCCAGCAGAGAGGCGTCCGCCATGCACTTGTGAAGCGGCGCGGGCGGCAGGGCTGCTATCCGGAAGGCTTTCCGGTCCGGGTCCGCCACCTGAAGATTACTCTTGAGGACGAACTTGTGGCGGATGATCCTGCGGATATACATCTGACGGGGAACCAGCGCCAGGCTGTCGGTGACTTCGGGAGCCATCTCCGTATAGTCCTCCTTGTTGTCCAGGTCAGGATAGAGGTGCTCCTCCCTCACTTCCAGGCGGCTGGTGTCGATGGCCTTGCGGACCTTGCGGTCGTGGGCCTCAACATGAATGAGTTTGTCCTGCTCCGCAAGAGCCTTTCCCGCCTCCCTGTCCAGGCGGGCCTGCTCGGCCGGATCCATTTCCTGCTCAAAGAGGCTGCCGGTGAGCTCCTCGGGCTTTTCGGGAAGGCGGCACCTTTCCGTCTTCTGGCCGAAGAGCATCTGCGCGTACTTCGCAAGGGTGCGCTGTGCGACAAGCAACCTCTCTTTGAGGGCCGCGTTCTCGGCCTCAAGTTCCTGCATCTTTTTCTGTTCTTCGGCAGTCATTTCTCAACCCGTTCTTTCTATATGTAAAGGTACGAAAAAACGGCCACATACGCAAGTCTGAAGCCGTTTTCCCTCAACTTATTTTGCTGGTTTTCAGATGTTTTTTGCTTCCTTCAAGGATGCTTCCATCTGGACGTCCCGAAGGACCTTCAGACGTTGCAGCCGGCGTCTTGGATCATCGATTATTCCCTGAATGGTGTCCACAAGACGGCGCCACTCAAAGGGTGTTATCGTCGGGTCACCCTCCTGTATCCGCTCCACCAGATGCATCCTTCCGTGGTCAAGGCGTTTGTTATAGATCACAAGTCCGCCCGGCTCGTAGCGCAGCAGCTTCATCATGTTGTTGGAAGCGTTTACGAACACGAAGACATCCCCGCTGTACAGGTTCTGACGCATGTCGTTGTTCACTATCCCGCTCAGCATGTTGAAGTTCTTGCGCATGTCCGTCGGCTTCGTGTAAAGCCAGAACTTCGCTCCGTCTCCAAGACTGAACATGGCCTATACGCTTTTGAGGATTGTGTACACCATTGCGGGCGTCAGGCCCCCCTGGATGCGCATGTCCGTGCCGGCAACCGTGCGGAGCTCAATGCTCATCCAGTTCTCACCGGTCGGGACACCCTTCGTCTTTCCGCGGGATGCGGCATATGCCGCCGTCGCTTCCATCCCGGCAGGCAGGCCGCCGCCAGCTATGGGCAGGAACCCATCCGGAACCTCTGCCCTGGCGTACTTCCGCTTCCACCAGAAGTACTGGTGCTCTGGAATGCCTTTCTCTTTCAACAGGGCCTTGATTGCTGTCCCTTTCTCCCGGGCCTCGCCCTGGATCTCTTCGATTTGTTCGCGTGTAAGCATGTCAGTTTATATTAGTGGCGCAAAGTTATATACCACTTAATCAAACTGACAGTCGTACTTTATCGAATGCTTACGGATTGGAAATAATGTAAACATTATGAGCATCGGCATCGTATGCATTAGCAATTAGTTCTGCCAACACATAGTATATATTTGTATATAAGTTTGGTCCAAGTAATTCAAGGATTCTTGGATCAATTGATAATTTATATTTCTTTTCGTTCATAGTGTGCGCTTTATATGGTTTATGATACTTTCAGCGATGACTTCGCCAAGGCGAGGAGGAACAGCATTGCCAATATATCTTGCCGCAGTTGTTATTGAGACGTTTTTTTCATCACTAAAGAATTTGTAATCAATAGGGAACGTCTGAAAGAGAGCTGCTTCTCTTGGAGTTATTGCTCTGTCTTGTTCTGGATGTCCGAAACGTCCATTGCCATATCCTGTACACTCTGTGGTCATAGTTGGAGCTGGAGCCTCCCAAACCATTCTACCATACACACTACCATAACTTTTACCGTTATCTTTTTTGTGACAAGCAAGAACTAGTTCATCAGGCCAGTCTTTCCAACCACCGCCATAAGGGGTTGCTTTAATTCGCTTTACGTTAATAGGCGTAAGAGCGATTGCTCGATGAAGCGGATCGGTTGGACATCTTTCCCCAGCTTTCACTGAAGGTAAATCTCGAATTACGTCACCTACGGTTAGATAGTGTTCTTTGGTGTTTGTCGGTGAAATCAAACTAATAGGCCCTAATTTTGATGCCAACAGTACAAGTCTCTTTCTTGTCTGAGGAATTCCATAGTCAGGGCAGAACACTTTATTGATTGACACTTGATACCCTACTGACTGAAGAGTATTGATGAAATCAGGAAGAACAGGCTTTAATTTAAAGTTGAGAATTTGAGTAACATTCTCCATAGTTACAATATCCGGCTTTACAGTCTTTACTAGTCTTCCGAACTCATACAGAAGATCATATTTATTGGGATCTTTCTCTTTCTTGCTGTGCGAATATGAAGAAAATGGCTGACAGGGAGCGCAACCTGCTAAAACACGAATAGCATCTTTCGAGTACCAAGAAAAAATCTCCTTGTCTGTTACAGACTTTATATCCTTATGTAAAAAGGTAGCATTATTATTATGCTCGTATGCATATTTACAAGTGCCGTCAAGGTCATAGCCGGCAAGTATCTTAAAACCCTTAGATTTTAGGCCATAACTTAGGCCGCCTATTCCGCAGAATAAGTCAACGACTTCAATTTTTGTTGTATTTCGTGGCTTTGCCATAACTAATTCATTTTATTAAACTTTAATGAATAAATGCCACTCGGTTACTCTGCGGCTTTTTGTAGGATCATACCATATACTACAATCCTTTGCAAATTTATAAATATTATTCATAACTTGAATGTTGCTGATGATGCTATCTTTAGGTGAGTTTTCTTGAATGCTTATTTTACTTTCCGATACTTTCCATGCGAGACGTTCTCAATCTGGCCGGTGTCGCACCAGCGGCGGATGATGCGGTCGGCGGTGCGAGGGGTGATATTGAGGGCGGTGGCGAGTTCGGTGTAGGTCTGACGGTCGAACTCGGGCGGAAGAGATTCGAGGAACTGGCGTTGCCAGAGGGTGGTTCTTGTGGTGACGGCCGAGGATGCAGGCTTAGCCGTGTCGGCTTTCGGGAGGGTGAGGAAGACGTGGGCGTTGTGGCGGAGAATCACGGAGGCCATCGTCATAGCGCTTTGATAGTCGGTGTCGAGGCAGGTTGGTCTGTCCCCGATGATGCCGTCCTCCATTATGCGGAAGGCTGAGAGTATCATCGCGAGGCGGAATGTTATCAGACCGAGGCGGCGGATGGAGGCTACGAACTCGTCCCCGCAGCGGTCGCTGTATTCGGCCTGCCAGGCGGAGAACCTTTCGTTGAAGTCAGCGGCCTGGGATGGCGTGAGTGAGAAGCGGATGTCATTGGACTTTTCGAGGATGGTGTGGAAGTCGTGGAACTCCTGTCCGAGTCTCTGGAAATGTTCGTCAAGTGTGGTGTCGGAGTGGGTGCTGAACACGTCGTTCCACACGAGGCGGAGGTCGAGGAAGTAGAATATGAATCGGCTGAACAGACCGTTCTCGGCATCGGTGATGAGGTTCAGGACCTGTCTGGGTGTTCCTGTGAGGAGCGTGGAGAGACGCGGGTTCTTGATGTTCACATATTCGCGGTCCTTGCGGCGGATGTAGGAGATGGTCTCGTGGTGGAACGCCTTGCGGAAGCCGTCGGAGTAGTTGCCGTAGTCGGAGCCGAATGTGTTGGCGAGGGTGTCGCCTTCGGTCTCGAACATAAGGCCGGTGCCGCCGTTGTCGCCAAGGACTTGATAGACCGCAGTTGCGGAGGAGTTGGCCGGGATGAAGAGCATACGCATAGGAGGTTCTTCGGGCTTCTCCATATCGACTTTCTTCTTGCCGGCGGCATTGTATTCAGCAAGCTTGTGCTTGTATTCGATGATTTCGGCCTCGTTGATTTCGCGGAGGCGGTCGTGGATGGGTTCGACGATATATCGGCAGAGTGCGAGACGGCCTTTGCCGGAGGAGGCTTGGCGGTGACGAATAGGAATATGTTCGGATAGACTGTGCGGTCGGCATAGACTCCGAAGATGTGAGGGAGGCAGGCGGAGATGACGGCCATCGTGCCGAGGATGAGGCTGTCCGCGTCTTCCGGAGAGTTCGACTTGGAAACTACCTTTTCGAGGAATGACGGAAGTGCGCCTTGCAGGTCGGGAGAGAATGTCGGGAGGGGCAGGTCTTCGTCAATATTGACAATATTGTCAGAATGCGCGGTATTGACAGTTTGCGCAGATTTAGGATTGGATCTTTTCGTGGACGGATTCTGTGAATATGCGCATAGTGCGTATTCTGTCATTTTTATCAATTCTGTCGTTTTCGCGCGTTTTGCGGTGATGAGGCTGATGCCGTGCTCCTTGGCGAGCTGGAAGAACGTGCGGATGGTGATGCCCGTGCCGTGGGCGTTGAGGCAGCGGTCATATTGCTTGTCGCATTCCTCCGAAGTGTAGCATAAACAAAAAATTAAGGAATATGAAGGATTTGATTGCATGCTGCGGATTGGACTGTGAGAATTGCGATGCACGCAAGGCCACGGTGAACAATGATGACGCGCTTAGGAAAAAGACTGCCAAGCAATGGGCCGAGGCGAATGACGCCCCTATCAAGCCCGAGCATATCAACTGTATGGGATGCCGGACGGAGGGCGTGAAGTATCTCTATTGCAGCGATCTTTGTCCGGTCCGCAAGTGCGTGAGTGAAAAAGGTTACGACACATGCGCAGAATGTGCGGAGATCGACGCTTGCGAGGTGGTCGCACAAGTCTTCAAGAATGCGCCTGAGGCCCGTGGCAATCTTAAGACAGAACGCCTGGCGACAGAATTGTATAAGGCTTTGGGCGTGCTTGGCATACCATGGCTATCAATGCTGTACTTCTAATCGTATGGTTTTTGCAGGAGCGTGAACGGACATATTCATTGGATAATTATGAGAGGAACAGTAGTGATTTTGACTGTATTCGCGTTTTCCTGCGCTGTAATGACCGCGCAGGACAAGACGGTGGTCAAGGGAGAGTTAGGACCGGAAGGTGCGCCTAAGGAAGTGGACTTCTTTTACCGGAGTGGCGAGAGTGTGAGTGTTCCGGTTGAGAACGGACGTTTCCGTGTGGAACTACCGACTGACGCTACCAAGTCATACGATGTAGGCATGGGGCGCCATGTCAAGGTGACCATCGTGCCTGAAGGCGGCACCTTGACCATCAGCAGGCGGCCTGACGGACGTTGTACGGTCAGCAGCGACAAGGTTAATTCATTGACCGTGGCGCTGGACTCTCTGATGTCGTTCCGCCGGAGAAACTATAAGGACAGCACATTGATGATCAATGAATATAAAAGGGTTATCCATGCCAATCGTGACAACGCTGTGGGTTACATGGCATTGTTCTTCTTGACGAATTTCGGTAACACGGATCCTAAGACGCGGTTTGAGCTTGCGGGGACATTGGCCCCGAATATGCTGGCGGAGCCAAGAACAGCCAAACTGAAAAGGGACATAGAGGCGGTCTATAATACTTCTGTAGGAATGAGGTTCCAAGACTTTGAGGGAATTGACATGGCTGGAAACACGGTTCGGCTTTCAGATTATGCCGGCAAAGGAAAATATATTCTGTTGGATTTCTGGTCGACCAGTTGCGGTCCTTGCCGCCGTGCGTTCCCGCATATCATGGAATTGTACGAGGCGTTTGGAGGAAATAGGTTTGATGTCATAGGTGTCCCCCTCTGGGAGGAGGCAGGTCAGTCGAAGGAGACGGTCAGGGAAAAAAGCTTGACTTGGAAGAATATCCTTGGTACGGAGGAATCGGCCGCGGAACTCTATGGCGTGACCTTTGTGCCTACGTACCTGCTGCTCGCTCCTGACGGAACAATACTCGCTCGCGCTGACTTGTCAGAGATAGAGCGGATGATCAGAGAATCAGTCAGATGACGCGTGACATTATCTGATGAATTTTTGTATATGACTTAAAAACATTACATTTGTGAATATAAGTGCGATGGCATGTGCCTGTTCGCGGAAATTGAAACGTAGTGTGTTTGAAGACTATATTAAGAATCATTCTTGTCTCCGCTGGAGTCGCGCTATGTGGTTGCGGTGACTTTGAATCCACTGAATCTGAGGTGATTCCATCCTCGGTGAATGTCGTTTTCGCTGTCGGGAACACCCCGAGGACGAGAACGGAATACGATGTTGAGACCAAACGCTTTGTGTGGAATGATGGCGACAAGATTGCTGTCTGGGCAAAATCCCCGGACGGATCATACGCTTTGGATAATCAGGCGTTCCGTTTGATGGCGGTTGCCTCTGACAAGTCCGAGGCCTATTTCACGGCCACCCTTCAGTCCCCGATGGCTGAAGGAACATATTCATACTACATGACTTACCCTCTTCCGGAATCGATGGGTGGCATGACCGCCACATTCACTGTTCCGTCTGTTCAGGATGGCACGGCTTCGGATGGAGTGGACATAATAGTGGCGGAACCGATCTCCGGACCGGCCTTGGAGCCGGTTAAGGAGGCGGCACCTATCGTGTCCGATGATGTGCTGAATGTCAGAATGAGACATCTGCTGCATTTCCTGAGGTTCTATATTCCTGAAGGGAATAACTTGCTGGGGGAGCCTGTGAAGAGAATCGAGTTCACGATGCCGCGGGCGGTGGCCGGCAATGTTTCGGTGGACGTCACGGATGCTTCCACCGCCAGTCTTGGCGATGGCGTGAACGGGATGACATTGGAATTAACGAAACCTATCGACGCGTCGGCTGACGGGATGGAATCGGCTGTCGCCGGTATATTCCCTTCCCAGACCGCTTATTCGGCGGGAGATTTGATGACGGTGTCGATATATTCGGAGAACAAATGGGCCTCGTTGAGCCCTATGTCTTTGGAAGGCAGGACTTTCGCCGCTGGGCATCTGACCCCGGTGCCGCTGAGACCGGCCGAGGTCAAGCGGCTTTATAAGCTGAGGTTCACACTGGCGTCCAACAATCTTGGCGAGGATCCGTATAACATAAGGATCGCTCTGCCGGCCGGGGTGAACTGGCCTGGGAGCGCGTCCAACGTGCTGGGGCTTGACGGAACTCATAACGGACTGATAAAGACTGGTGACACATTTATCGTCGAGACTAAGGATGAGGCGGAGTTCAGGGCGTTGTCCTCCCAGCCGTTGACTGTAAGTTACGAGTCGGAAAGCGCGTTGGTGACGGAAAGTCTTGCTCTCGGGGACTTGACTTCGGTCTCAAGCGCGGCTTGCTCTCTGAATTGTCCTTATCTGTTCTTCGAGGATTTCAGCGGGGTCGGGGACATTAGTTCATACGATAAACACGAAACATCCAATCCGGGGTCGAGAAAACCGGAGACATTCCTGAATGGATGGAGTGCCGCCAGAGTGGGGACCATGGCTGGAAAATCAATCAGGATAGCATGTCGCCGGGAAACTTCGGCGAACTATCCGGCGAGGGCGGACTCACCGTTCCTGTCATGCCTCAAAATGAATCATACTGTCAGCCTTGAAGTCGCGTTTGACTATTCTATGGACAGGCAAAATGGAGGTATAGGACCTGTTGATGTCTCTCAGACTATGCATATCGGTTACATCACTACGGAAGAGAGTCTGAAGAGCGGTGACGACACCGGTGTCTATCCGGCAAGTTACACGTCTGACGAGACAGGCGGGGCATACCTGAATGTCAACAAGCAATATAGTGTCACGCTGGACAACGTAAGCGCGCCGCTGCGGTTGAGCTGGAGAACCACACCGGAGAATAAGGCGGGGCTTAACAACAACACCTGCTGGCTCTACATAGACAACATAAAAGTTAAGATCGCAAAATAATTAATGATATGAAAATTGACAGAATCGCTCTTGGAATATTGACACTGGCCCTTATGTCGGTGTCCTGCTCCGAGCAACAGACAAGTCAGGGCGGACATGTCTCGTTTTCCTTGAACCCTGACGGTCAGGTGGCCGTGGTGTCGAGGAGCAACGTGTCCGACTACACAACACTTCCTGATGCCGGGAAGTTCACGATCGCCCTTACAAACAGCAACGGTGACGAGATCTATGCCGGAACACTTGAAGGCTATGACGCTTCCACGGCCCTGAAGACAGGAAACTATTCGGTGAAGGCGAATTATGGCTCAGTCGCTGACGAGGGCTTTGGAAAGCCTTGCTTCTCAGGAGAGACATCGTTCTCGATTGTCGGCGGCGGCACCGCTTCGGTGACTATCCCGGTCTCTCTGACGAATGCTATCGTGAAGGTCGAGTGCACAGAGACCTTCGATGCGTATTATACGGATTATTCCTTCTCGGTGAAGACAGGTGGCGGAACCGTGATAGATTTTCCTAAGGGTGAGAAGAGAGCCGCGTTTGTCGATGCCTACATGATCTCTGTGTCAGGTACGTTGACAAGTCAGAGTGGCAAGACCCAGGAATTTTCCAAGGAGTACAGATCCCTTTCTCCGAAAACCTGCTACACTATCAAGTTCGATGTGTCCAATGTGGGAGGAAACTCTATTTCCATCTCCTTTGATGATACGATTGAAGATGTTGAACTGACGGAAGTTGAACTTAACGGCTGACAAGATGAAAAAGATTTTTTACATATTTCTGGCCGCCGTCATGGTTTTGGCGGTGTCCTGCAAGAAGGACAATTTCAATTACGGCAAGGGTGACAGGACCGGCACGCTTTCGTTTGACGGCCTTTCCATAGAGGTCTCTGACGAGGTTCACAAGGTCACGACCAAGGCTGAGGCCGCCGGTGATGACTACACGCTGTTCCTTTATGACAATGCCGGCAAACTTGTCTGGCAGAAGACCTATCAGGAGGTGCGCGGCGGTGGCGATGTCTCTCTTCCGGAGGGTGACTATAGCCTGGAAGCCCGCTCGACCAGCGCTGATGTTCCAAACGCCAAGTTCAACGCTCCGGTCTATGGCGCCACAAAGGACTTCGCGATCAAGGCTGGAGTGACCACGACGCTCGGTTCAATCACCTGCAAGCTTCTTCAGGCTGTTGTCAGCGTTGGATACAACGAGGATTTCCTGAAGTCGGTCACTGGTGACGGGGCCGCTACCGTGGAGTTGGCGGCAGGTTATCCTTTGGAGTATAAACTGGAATATTCAAACGGCAATCCGACATACGACCGCCGCATGGGTTATTTCGCGGTGAATGGCAATGATGCCACTATCGCTTTGGTATTCAAAGGCTCCATTGACGGCAAGACCCAAAGGATGCGCGCGACCATCACCAATGTGAAAGCTCAGGACTGGCACGTGGTCACCATCATAAAGAAAGTCGATGCCTCCGGCAACGCTTCTTTCACTGTTGAGATCGATGGCTTGGTCGAGGATGCCGAATTGAATGGTGACGTGACCGCTGAAGAGCCTGGTGACGGCAACGATCCTAACGCTCCGATCGGGGACGGAGGAATCGAACTTATCAGTACAAGCATTTACGACATAACAAAGACTGTCACTGTGCCGGAGACCGGGGCATTCCCGCTCACGATGACAGCCAAGATTCCTAACGGCGTGCGTAAGTTCACAGTTGACATCGCTTCCACCAACGCTGACTTCATCAATTCCGTGAACTCGGTCGGTGGAACCACACTTGATCTGATCAATCCTTCTGAGGCGGCGATGGGTGTTTTTGACATCGTTCCGTTCCCTCACGGCGCGGAATTGTCGGGCAAGACGGAGATTGAATTTGACCTTTCCGACGCGCAGGCTCCGCTTCTGGCGTTCAAGGGCACGCACACATTCACGATGAATGTTATTGACAACAAGGGCTGCCGCAAGAGCATCCCGATCAGTCTTGAGGTACTTTAGGAGGAATGAATATGAGAAATAAACTCACAATCATAACATTGTCTCTTTCGGCGCTCGCGTTTGGAGCCTGTGCCAACTATGGTGAGACTCCGGCCGCCAAAGGAGTGTTCAGTCTTGATGTAAGGATGGGTGAGCCTGTGTCCAGGGCCGTCATGAGCCAGGAGGAACTTCTTTCCTCCGCGAAGGTAAGCATCTATAAGGGTGACTTCTCCGGCAAGGTCCGTGAATATGAATATTCACAGATGCCACAGGCCATCTATCTGCCGGCTGATGATTATCGCGTTGACGTTATCGCCGGAGAGGCTGTCAAGGAGAATCCTGCGGCGGCGTCTTGGGAGCAGAAAAGTTACAAGGGATCTTCCGATGTGACTGTCAAGGCCGGAACATCCAGCAGCGTGACCGTTACAGCGAAGGTTTCCAATGTCATCTCCAAGGTTGCTTTCGACCAGACTGTCGCGGATGCTTTTCAAAGTGGCTACACTTGTGAGGTCAGCCTTGCCGATACTGACGGACGGTTGGTCTATGACGCTTCCAACAGCGGCTCGGACGGTTTTTTCATTCCTTCCGGTTTCGAGCCTTCGCTTTACTGGAATTTCTCCGGGACGTTGAAGAAGGATGGGAGCACATTCACAAAGTCGGGTGAGATCAAGTCTGTCGAGGAAGGCAAGAGGTATAGGCTGAACCTTAAATATACGGAGAAAGACGGTCTTCTGGCCTTCGACCTTCTGGTGGATGATTCTACGAACAACATTTACGATGACATCATCTTCGAGGGGACCTCGACGGGAATCGCCCAGTCATCCAGATATGAGATCTGGGCCGGACACTTCACGGCCCATGCCGATGTCGATGAGGCTCAGTACGACAAGGATAAGGTTCGATTTGAGGTACGTGAGAAAGGTACTCAGGACTGGACCCCTGTGACAGCCGTAAGGGATTCTGAAGGCACATTCAGCGCGGAGATCAAAGGTTTGGCTCCTTCCACGGTTTACGAGTATCGTCTCGTGCTCACATCCCTTGAGTCAGGTGAGGAGGAGATTCTTGCCGCACCGTCGGATGTGACAACCGAGAATGCGGTGCCTGTGCCTAACGGAGGGTTCGAGACGACATCCAATGATGAAAGCAACAAGTACAAGTCTTTCTACGATCCTTCCTCATCGGATCCTACTCTGCAAAAACAATGGTGGGGTAATGGTAACAAGGGCGCGACCCTTGTCGGTTCTGGTTCCGTGATCTGTTATCCTGACGCTTCTGACTACAAGGAAGGGACGCAGTCCGTGTGTCTCCAGTCACGTTGGGTTGTCGTTAAGTTCGCCGCTGGAAACCTTTTCAGCGGGCATTTTGGAGACCTTATCGGAACCACTGGAGGAACTGTTTACTTCGGAAGGCCGTTCACCGCAAGGCCTACAGCGTTGAGGTTATGGGTGAAATATTCCGGAGGTGTCATCAACCGTGAGTCCGGCAATGTCCCTTCTGACGGAAAGAAGGGTAACTATGACAAGGCATCCATAAGAATCGCTTTGGGCACATGGGATTACAAGCGTTATGGCGGAGACGCGGACAGTCCGGTAATGATAAACACCACTGACGTGAGCACATTCGTGGATTTCTCCACGGACAAATCCACAATCGCTTTCGGTGAGAGGCTCATCACCTCAGACGATTCCAATCCGGCCAAGGACTGGATCCAGATGACGATTCCTCTCGAGTACAGCAGCCTGACGACATACCCGACGCACATCATCATCAGCTGCGCGGCCAGCATGTACGGAGACTACTTCACCGGGTATGACAACAGCAAACTCTGGCTTGACGGAATGGAACTCCTCTACGAATAATGACAAGATATTCATTCATAATACTTTCAGTCCTCCTCATGGCCCTTGGCTCGTTCAATGCCGAGGGACAGAGGATGGATCGGGGTATTGACCTGTCATCGCAGCCTTGCTTCATTAAAAAAGGTACATGGATGGTGGGCGGTGGAGCCAGTTATATGCTTCACAACAACGATAACTCCCGTCTGTTGGTGGTCAACGGCATAAAATCCACAGGCTACACCCTTTCTGTCAGCCCGGCGTTCTGCTACATGTTCAAGGACAATATGGGAGTCGGAGTCAGGGTCGGGTACAGAAGGAATATGTTCCAGCTGGATTCCGCGAAGATGAATTTCGAGGACATCGACATGGAGATGGCTGATTTCCACAAGATCAGCCATGCGTTTGAGATTCAGGGAATAGGACGATATTATATTCCTGTGGGATCGTTGAAGCGGCTCGGATTGTTCAACGAGTTGCAGCTGTCATATTCATACGGCCAGGGAAAGGTGCTGGACGGACACGGCGACAAGGTGAACGCAACGTATGAGACGTCCAACGCTTTGGGAATCAATGTGTGTCCCGGATTCATGGCATTTGTCACCGATAAGCTCGCCATAGACGTGAGTGTGAACATGATGGGACTCCATTTTGATTGGACGGACCAAAGCCACAACCGAGTGGCGGAGGGGAACAGAAGTTTTACATTCATTAATTTCAAGGTGAATCTGCTGGCTGTCGGATTCAGCCTTTACTATTATTTGTGATCCGGTGAAAAAGATAGCGTTGATACTTTCCGTCTTTCTTTCCGCGCTTAACCTTATGGCCGCGGAGAGGGATAGTCTGTCCGTCTCTGAAAAACGTGGCCCGGACAGGTTGTTCATGCCTAAGGGAGACTTTTCCGCTGGTGTACAGTTCTTCTATGCGGACTTGTCCAGCACTGACAGTGAATATCTTATGCTGCTTCAGCATTTGGATGCCAACGGCACTATGATGACGTTGTCGCCTTTCCTCGACTACACTTATAAGGACAATAGGTCAGTCGGGGTGAGGGCGAAATATTCATCTGCGAAAGGAGGTGTCTCCAACGCTGATCTCTCGATGCTCAGCGATGATCTGGCGGTCTCTTTGAATGACATACAGGCGGATTCTCGTACGGTCCAGGCCGAGGTCTTTCATAGAGCCTACGCCTCTTTGGACAAGCGTGGCAGGATAGGAGTGTTCACCGATGTGTCTCTGGGATATTCCTACACCCGCACCTCATTCTCCTACAACGAGGAGAGCCTCGACAGTTACGCCGCGGCGAACAGGGTAAAGATCGCTGTCCATCCGGGTCTGATGATCTTCGTGACCAACAGCATAAGCACGCACGTGGCGATCGGCATCGGCGGAGCTACCTACAACCACATCGACTACTACAAGAACGGAGAGATTGTGGGCACGAGGGATTTCTCCAAGGTTCGTTTCATGCTTGACGTGCTTGATATTTCTTTCGGACTAAGTTTCCATATTTAGGCTATGAACAGATTTTTCTTGATAATATTGACGATAGTCTCTTTGCCGGTTGTCTCGTGCATCCGGAACGACATCCCTTACCCGGAGATAGACGCCGCCATCACAAGTCTGGACGCGGACGGCGCCAAGTCGGTGAGTATCAGCACCGATATCCATGAGGTGGTGCTTACGCTTGAGGAGACCGTGGACATCAGCAAGGTCAATATCCGCGAGGTGTCGTTCAATGATGAGGCGGTCGCCGCTTCCGATCCGATTGTCGGCACGAAAGATCTGTCCAAACCGCTTACGGTGACACTTTCCGCCTACGAGAACGAGCGCTCTTGGGCGATCAAGGCTGAACAGCCGATAGAACGTTACTTTTCCCTTTCCGGCCAGATCGGTGGCGCGGTGATTGATGCCACGAACAGGCGTGTAGTGGCTCAGGTGCCATCCGGAATCGATCTTACCGGCATGAGTGTGTCTTCCATAAAACTGGGGCCTGAGGGACAGACAACATATTCTCCGGCAATCTCCTCGTTGAGAAACTTTGAGGATCCTGTCGAGCTTAACGTCTCCTATAGGGATGTCAATGAGGTTTGGACACTGTTCGTGGAGGAGGTAGAGGCTGCTGTCTCGATCTCTAAACCGGATGTTTGGACAGGTGTCGCATGGCTCCGTGCCAGCGGAATCGAAGGTCGTGACAACGGCTTCCGCATCAGAAAGGCCGGTGATTCCGAATGGAATGAGGTCGGTGGAGTCTCCTCTGACGGCGGATCTTTTTCGGCTGCCGCCGAGGGCCTTGCACCTTTGACTGAATATGAGTGTGTCGCCTACAGTGGCGATGAGACTTCCGAGATCGTGAGGTTCACAACCGAGGCTGCTGTCCAGTTGCCTAATTCGGGTTTCGAGACGTTCTCTAACGCAGAGTCTGACAAATATTATTCGTTCTATGATCCCGCGTCTGCGGTCCCTGTGCTCCAGACCGAATGGTGGGGGAGCGGCAACAAGGGATCGACAACCGTCGGATCAAAATTCGCCATCACCAAACCGGATGACACCGAAAAGGTTGAAGGAAAATATTCATTGAAGATGGAGTCGCAGTATGTGGTCATCAAGTTCGCCGCCGGCAACATCTTTTCCGGTGAATATGGCGGGAATGTCGGCACTGCGGGCGGAAAGGTCCGCATGGGACGTCCGTTCACCCTGCGCCCTCGGAAACTGACCGTCTGGCTGAAGTACAAGAGCGGCAAGATCCAGCAGAGGACTCTTGGCGGTTACCCTGACGATGATGTCGTCAAGGTCGGGGACAATGACCGCGGAATAGTGTGGGTCGCTTTGGGCACATGGGATTTCCGTAAATATGGCGGAACCGAGAGCTGTCCTGTTGAAGTCAACACGACGGACAAGTCCTCGTTCTTCGATCCTGCCGGCCAGGATGTCATCGCCTATGGAAGATTCGTCACCGATCATGACATGGAATGGACCAAGGTGGAGATTCCTCTTGAATATGTGTCCACATCACGCCGCCCGACACACATAATCGTCTCCTGCGCGGCCAGCATGCTGGGTGACTATTTCACAGGCAGTCCGGATTCCATCTTGTGGATAGATGACATGCGTCTGGAGTATTAGAAGTTGTTTTGAATTGCTTGAAATGTTCTTTGAGGTGAAAAATTCTTCATTTTCTTCCCGCTTCTTCAGTCAGATAGCACCGCTATCTTCCTTGGAAAAATCGGTCGAACCTGAAGTTTTTCACTCTCAAACCTTCAAACAAACAATTCAAAACAACTTCTTAGAATAAAAGAGAAAGAAGGTGACTTTGAGGCCACCTTCTTTCTCTTTACTCTATTTCGTCTTTGACGTTGTATTTGTTCCTTTCCGGAGCATTGCGGGAGACCATCTCGCAGATGAAACCGGCGAGGAAGAGCATCACACCGATGATCACGGCAAGGATGGCGAGGTAGAACAGAGGCTGGTCGGTGACGGCTCTGAAATGGACGCCCTGGGCCTGGTGGACAAGTTTCGCGACGATCACCCAGATCGTCATCACGAAGCCTATCAGGAACATCAGCAGGCCGGAGAAGCCGAAGAAATGCATCGGCTTCTTGCCGAATGTGCTAAGGAACCACAATGAGAGAAGGTCGAGGAATCCGTTGACGAACCTCTCAAGGCCGAACTTGCTCTTGCCGTACTTCCTTTTCTGATGGTGGACCGGCTTCTCGGTGATTTTGCCGAAGCCGGCGTTCTTCGCGAGGTAAGGAATATACCTGTGCATCTCGCCGTACACCTCTATGTTCTTGACCACCTCGTTCTTGTAGGCCTTCAGGCCGCAGTTCATATCGTGGAGCTTGATGCCGGTGATCCAGCGGGCAGTGGCGTTGTAAAGCTTGGAAGGCAGGTTCTTGGTCAGTTTGTTGTCCTGGCGGTGCTGTTTCCAGCCGGAGACCACATCATAACCCTCCTCGGTGACCATCCGGTACATCTCCGGGATCTCTTCCGGGGAGTCCTGCAGGTCCGCGTCCATCGTGACGACCACACGTCCCTCGGCCTTGGCGAAACCTTCGTAAAGGGCGGCGGACTTGCCGTAGTTGCGGCGGAAGGATATTCCTTTGATCCGCTCGTCGCCTTTTGCGAGTTCCTGGATCTTCGCCCACGAGCCGTCGGTGCTGCCGTCGTCGATGAAGAGGACTTCATATTCATAGCCATTGGCGTTCATCACGCTTCTGATCCACGCCAGAAGCTCCGGAAGTGACTCCTCCTCGTTCAGGAGAGGAACTATTATCGAAAGGTCTTTTGAATATTCCATAATGCTATTGAAGGTTGTTGCTCTCGTCGTCTGAATCGCGCTCGCCGAACGGGTTGACCGGGAAAAGCCTTCTGGCGAAGGTTGTCGAAAGGATCCAGCCCCAGAGGTAGCAGTAGATCAGCGAGGAGAAGAAAGTTATCACCGGAAGTTTGGAGATCATCTTCTCCATCGCGGCCATCGTGTTGGAATCCATCATGTTCTGGTAGGTGTTCTGCACCGCATGGATTGTCTGGGTCATCATTTCCGGGTTGATGACGAGAATCTGCAGGATGGAGAATCCGGCGACCACTATGGAGGAGAACAACGCGACTTTAAGGCCGTAACGCTGAAGTCTGGCGTAGTCGGTCTGGACGGTGTTGAAGAACCTCAGCATCAGTACTCTGAACAAATAGATGCAGGTTACGATCTTGACTATCTTGAGCGCGCCGCCAAGCAAGTCGGCAAACATCCCCTCACCACCGAGCAGTGCCGGCAGCATCGGCAGGTAGTCGAGAATAATAGTGGCCGTTCCCATAACAAGGCCGGCCAAAGCGGCGCTGTTCCAGGAAACACTGGACGAAAACTCTTTCTTCATCGTTCTATCTCTTTAATATTTATGCAAAAATAGCAAAATATTTCGTATCTTTGCCCCTTGGCTAATAATATGGCTGGCCAAGTTCAAGTACTTGGTCTGTAAATACTGGTCAGACCAATTTATTTTAGTTTTTTGTATGATTAACATTACATTTCCTGACGGTAGTGTCAGGGCCTTCGAGAAAGGCGTTACAGGTTATGAGATAGCCAAGAGCATCAGCCCGAGGCTTGCGGAGGAAGTTTTGGCGGTGGCCGTGAAGCCTGCGACCGACACGACTGTCGGCAAGGGAGTCACCTACGACCTCAACCGTCCTATCGAAGAGGACAGCTCGATCGTCCTATTGAAGTGGGACGACGACGAAGGAAAGAGAGTTTTCTGGCACTCCTCATCACACTTGATGGCGGAGGCCCTTGAGGACATATTCCCTGGCGTTAAGTTCGGAATCGGACCTGCCATCGAGAACGGATTCTACTATGATGTGGATCTGGGCGGCCGTCAGATCACCGACGCTGATTTCGCCAAGGTCGAGAAGAGAATGCTTGAGCTGGCCCGCGAGAAGCAGGACTTCGTCCGTCAGGACGTGTCCAAGGCCGACGCTCTCAAGCACTTCGAGGAGACTGGTGACAAGTACAAGTGCGAGCTCATCAGCGAACTCGCCGACGGCACCATCACCTACTACACCAACGGCCATTTCACCGACCTCTGCCGCGGACCTCACCTGCGCAACACCGAGGTGATCAAGGCCGTCAAGCTGACCGCCATCGCAGGTGCCTACTGGCGCGGCGATGAGAAGCGCGAGCAACTCACCAGAATCTACGGCATCACCTTCCCTAAGAAGTCGATGCTTGATGAATATCTCGTCCTCCTCGAAGAGGCGAAGAAGCGCGACCACCGCAAGATCGGCAAGGAGATGGAACTTTTCACCTTCTCTTCACGTGTGGGTCTCGGACTGCCGCTCTGGCTGCCGAGAGGCTCCGTAATGAGATTCGAGCTTGAGAAATTCCTCCGCAAGAAGCAGAATGAATATGGCTACCTGCCGGTTGTCACCCCTCACATCGGAAGCAAGGACCTTTACGTGACCTCAGGCCACTACGCCAAGTACGGCAAGGACTCCTTCCAGCCGATCCACACTCCTCAGGAGGGTGAGGAATATATGCTCAAACCGATGAACTGCCCTCATCACTGCGAGATATTCCGCTCTTCTCCAAGGTCTTACAAGGATCTTCCTTTGAGACTGGCGGAGTTCGGAACCGTTTACCGTTACGAGCAGAGCGGAGAGCTCCACGGACTTACCAGGGTACGTTCCTTCACCCAGGATGACGCCCACATGTTCGTGACCCCTGACCAGCTCAAGGGTGAGTTCGAGAAGGTCATCGACCTGATCCTCTATGTGTTCAGGATCTTCAAGTTCGACAAGTACACGGCCCAGGTTTCCCTCAGGGATCCAAACAACAAGGCCAAGTACATCGGAAGCGACGAGAACTGGGAGAAGGCTGAGAACGCCATCATCGAAGCCGCTAAGGAAAAGGGCCTGAAGACCGTTGTTGAATATGGCGAGGCCGCCTTCTACGGCCCTAAGCTCGACTTTATGGTCAAGGACGCCATCGGAAGAAAGTGGCAGCTCGGCACCATCCAGGTGGACTACAACCTGCCTGAGAGGTTCCAGCTTGAATATACCGACGCTGACGGCAGCAAGAAGCGTCCGATCATGATCCACCGCGCTCCGTTCGGATCCATCGAGAGATTCACCGCCGTGCTGCTTGAGCACACCAGCGGACATCTCCCTCTCTGGCTCAGCCCGGATCAGATCAAAGTGCTTCCTGTCAGCGAGAAATACGCTGAATATGCAAAAAAAGTTTGCGGTTTGCTGAATAATTCCGATATTCGCACTTCTTTGGATGACAGGAACGAGACTCTCGGAAAGAGAATCCGTGAGATTTCCCTGCTCAGAGTCCCTGTACTCGTCATCGTGGGAGAAAAGGAAGTGGCGGACGGCACAGTCTCTGTAAGAAGAGAGGGCGCCGATGCCGGCACAATGAAGTTGGACGATTTCGTCAAATGGTTCAAGGCCGAGGTGGCCAAGGAACTTGAGTAATGGAGTGTCCGCGATTAATGTATAATTTAAAAGGAGAGTTTTAAACAGAGCAGAATGCCTTACAAGCCGAAACCACACTACGGTGGCCCTAAACCAGCCTCCGCATCCAGACCAAGCACAGGCCCGAGACCCGCAGGGGGACGCGGCCCGCGTCCGTTCGTCCGTCAGAAGGCGGATGACGAGCTGAACATCAACGAGGAGATCACCGCCTCACAGGTCCGTCTGGTCGGTGACAACATCGCGGAGCCGGGAATCTACCCGACCTCCAAAGCCTTGAAGATGGCGGACGAGCTTGAGCTCGATCTTGTTGAGATCAGCGCCAAGGCTGACCCGCCTGTCTGCAAGATCCTTGACTACCAGAAGTACCTCTACCAGCAGAGGAAGAAGGCCAAGGAGATGAAGCAGAACGCCTCCAAGATTGTCATCAAGGAGATCCGTTTCGGGCCTAACACCGACGAGCACGACTTCCAGTTCAAGCTAAAGCACGCGCAGGAGTTTCTGGAGGAAGGCTCAAAGGTCAAGGCGACAATATTCTTCCGCGGACGTTCCATCATGTTCGCCGAGCAGGGAGAGAAGCAGCTTCTGCGCTTCGCC
>ENA-OPRX01000774-OPRX01000774.1-human-gut-metagenome-genome-assembly--contig:-NODE-774-length-19321-cov-4.363490_pt1 | contig 19321 bp, 19 predicted proteins | sample MGYA00241450_ERZ501892 | MGnify/ENA primary metagenome ERZ501892 (study PRJEB25962, sample SAMEA2042223) | human gut metagenome | biome: human gut; feature: human-associated habitat; material: faeces...
AATTAAAAGTTTTGCTCAAGCTTTTTCAAAAGCTTGCAGGGTTGAGGACAGAGTCCCTCATAGGTTTTAAGGACAACGCCCTTAACATCTTGTGCTAATACGGGCGAACGCAGTTTGCCTATAAAATATCAGAGGAATAGAAAATGAATTATAAAATGAATCTTGGTGCATGGAATAGCATTTTCGCTGTTCCATGCAGTGTAGTTGATGAACATATAAAACTTGCGGGAGCGGCTCAACTAAAGGTTTTGTTGTGGTTTTTGCGTCACGCAGGAGAAAATTTCTGCGATGAAGATATGGCGTCAGCACTTTCAATGAGCCCAGCTGATGCCCGTGACAGTATGCAATATTGGATAGCAACAGGCATTATAACCATAGATAAAGAAAGTGGTTCAATAACTCCTTCCATAAATGAAACTTCTGCACCATTTGGCTTTAAGCTTACAGAAAAACCTACTTTTACCGCTAAAATAGAACCTAAGGCTGAAACTTTAAAAGCAGAAATAACGCCTGTCGAACAGCCGATTGAAAAAAAGCAAAGTGAGCCTAAAAAACCACTCTCCAGACCGCAAAAGCCCGATTCAGCACACCTCGCAGAAAGAATGGTTGCTGACCCGTCAATCGCATTTCTTATGCAAGAGGCAGATAATATTCTTGGCAGAATGACAAGCAATGCTGATAAATGCACCTTGCTTATGCTGAATGAATATTACGGACTTCCTGTTGAAGTTATAATAATGCTTTTGCAGTATCTTCAGGATATGGGCAAAACTAATATGAAATACATAGAAAAGGTTGCCGAAAGTTGGGGAGATAATGAGATAACAACGGTTGAAAGAGCCGAAAAGGAAATTATGCGTATGACAAATAGCAGAACTGCCTTTAGGCTTATAGTTCAAACAATCGGTCTTGAGGAACATTCCCCGACAGATAAGGAACTCAAACAAGCTGAGAGGTGGGTAAACGAATGGCACTTCACGGCAGATATGATTCGTGAAGCATATGAGAGATGTGTTGATGCTAAGGGCAAGTATATTCCTAATTATGTTGAATCCATACTTGAACGCTGGTATAAGGCTCATATTACAACCATAGAACAGGCTAAAGCAGAGAAAAAGCCAAAAAGAGCTAAATTCTCAAGTGAATCAGAAGCAACCTATGATTTGGAAGCATATGAAAATTCAAGCATTTTTGATGAATAAGGTGATATAAACAATGGGATATTCCAAGGATATATATGATGACGCTTTTGAGGAACTAAAAGCGAGAAGAAATAAAGCAGAATATGATGCAATGATAAAGCATTCAGAGCTTATTAAAAAGTTGCCAAGGGTACAAGAGATAGAAGAAAGCCTTGCAAAAACAAGTACAATGGCTGCTCGTGCAGTATTTGCCGATAGAATAAGCGTAAGAGAAATGCTCGAAAAGCTTAAAACACAAAACCTTGCCCTGCAAATGGAGCTTAAAACAATCTTAGAAAAAAATGGTTATCCGTCAGACTATCTTGATGTACATTATAGCTGCAAAGAATGTAGCGATAAGGGATATATTGACGGGAAAATGTGTTTGTGCTTAAAAAAGCTTTTGCGTGAAAAGGCTTACGATAAACTAAATAGTGTTTCTCCGCTCTCACTTTCGGATTTCAAGACATTTTCACTCGATTATTATAGCCGAGAGCCTATTCGTGAGGGTGAAAAGATGATTTCACCATATACAAGAATGGAGAAAATTCTTAATTTTTGCGAAAGCTATGCAGTTAATTTCACACCACAATCAAGAAGTATTTTGTTTCAGGGTGGTTCAGGACTTGGAAAAACTCACCTTTCACTTGCAATAGCAAAGGAAGTTATAGACAACGGCTATGGTGTAGTATATGCTTCTGCACCTGATATTCTCTCAAAACTTGAGAGTGAGAGATTCAACGATGATAAATCTACTGATGCAACAGAAAATCTTCTCAAGGAATGTGACCTCTTGATTATAGATGACCTTGGAACAGAATTTCTAACACAATTTACATTGTCAAAAATTTATAATATAATAAATACAAGAATGCTGCTGAAAAAGCCAATAATAATAAGTACAAACCTTACACTCAAGGAGCTTGAAAAATCCTATCATCAGAGATTGGTTTCAAGAATAATAGGCGAGATGCTCAGACTTAAATTTATTGGTAGGGATATTCGTCAGATGCAGTATAATGATACAGTTAAGAAAGGGTGACCTCTATGGAAAGAAATGTATTGATAACGGCAGACAGCACTTGCGATTTGCCAGCAGAGCTTAAAAAGAAATATAATATTTCAACATATCCGCTCCATATTATTCTTGGCAGAACAAGCTATGACGACGGTGTAAATATAACACCTGATGAAATTTATAAGCATTTTAAGGCTTCAGGAACACTTCCAAAAACTTCAGCTGTCAATGTTCAGGAGTATATTGATGGATTTTTACCACTTGTAGAGCAAGGCTATGAGATAGTTCATATAAACTTGGGTTCAGCACTTTCTGCGTCATATAAAAATTGTTGCATTGCCGCAGAACAGCTTGGCAATGTTTATCCGGTCGATTCCTGCAATCTTTCAGGTGCGTCAGGACTTCTCGTTCTTGAAGCCGCTGAAATGGCTGAAAAGGGAATGTCAGGAAAAGAAATTGCAGAAAATATTCGTGCATTAACTTCGAAAACCTATGGAAGCTTTGTTGTTGATAGGCTTGATTATCTTCGTGCAGGCGGAAGATGTTCAACTATTGCAATGCTTGGTGCAAATCTCCTCAGCCTAAAGCCAAGTATCATTGTAAATAATAAGGATGGTTCTATGACTGTTGGCAAAAAGTATAGAGGTAAGCTCGAAAAGGTTTTGCCACAGTATATTGATGATAAGCTCGCGGAATTTGATAATATCAATCCCAAAAGAGTTTTTATAACACATTCAGGTATATCTGATGAGCGTTTAAAGCTTGTTTATGATTATCTAAAAAGTAAGAATGTATTTAATGAAATTCTTATTTCAAGAGCGGGCTGTACTATTTCATCGCATTGCGGTCCTAATACATTAGGAATTTTATTTATGACAAAGTGATTTAAAATATCAAAGGAGATTCTATGAAACTAAAGACGAAGGATATTGTTATTACAACCCTCCAAAGAGAAAACAGAGAGATTTCTCGTGATGAGCTTTTCAAGCTTTCAAATATATCAGATAAGGCAAGCTATAACCTCGCTATTTCTGAACTTCAGGAGGACGGCGATATTATCCTTATAAAGAATAAAAATGTTGTGCTGAGTGAAGCAATGGGATATGTAAAGGCTACAATTCTCAGAAGCTCAAGATATTTTTCATTTGCAAGACCAGCAGACGGTTCACCTGATATATTCATTCCTTGCGAGAAGATGAAGGACGCTATCCCAGGGGATGTTGTCCTTTTGCAAGATATTCGCCAAGAGGAAAAAGGTCCTTCAGGAGGAGTTTTTCGCATAGTCAAAAAAGGCGACAGACTTATAACAGGTATGGTCGAGAGATATAAAAGTAAGCTTTCTGTTATTGCAGATGGCGGATTCGGATATAGTATTCCGATTGTAAGGGGCGGAGAACTCAGGTCCCGTGATGGGGATAAGGTTCGTGCGGCTCTTATGTATGACCAGCATGAAAGAAAGCTTTATTGCCGAGTTTTGAGCATTTATGGTAAGGCAAACAGTGCAAAGATATGTGCCGATGCAATTATAGATAGGTATGGTATTCCAAGCGAGTTTTCAAAGGGACTTCGTGCAGAGGCAAAGAGAGTTTCAGAAGAGCCTATCACAGCAGAAGAAATCGCAAAACGCAGAGATTTGCGTGATGAGGCAATCCTCACTATTGATAGTGCAGATGCAAAAGACCTTGATGATGCAATTTCCGTAAAGAAAACCGAAAATGGCTGGACACTCGGCGTACATATCGCCGATGTTTCGCATTATATCCGAGAAGGTAGTGAGCTTGATAAGGAAGCTTTTGAGCGTGGAACTTCCGTATATTTTGCAGATAGAGTTATTCCAATGCTTCCAGAGGAGCTTTCAAATGGCTGTTGTTCACTTAATAGCGGAACAGATAAATTGACTTTTTCTGCTATTATGAACATAGACCAGAAAGGAAATCTTTGCGATTTTGAATTTTGCAAGAGCATTATCAATTCCAAGGTAAGAGGAGTTTATTCCGAAGTTAATGAGATTCTTGCAGGAACTGCTGATGATGAACTTATAAAAAAATATTCTCCAGTTGAACAAACTCTCAAAGACGGAGAAGAGCTTTTTGCAGTTCTCAAGCAAAATGCTAAAGAGCGTGGCGAGCTTGAAATTGAAACAACTGAACTTAAATTTGTTCTAAATGAAGCAGGCGTATGTATAGATGTTTCTACAAGAACTCGTGGCAAATCAGAAGAAATGATAGAGCAGTTTATGATTATGGCAAATCAGGCGGCTGGTAAACTTGCTAAGGAAAAGAATATACCGTTTGTTTATCGTATTCACGCAAAGCCTGAGGCAGAGAGAATCGCAGCACTTGCAGATTTAGCACAGGCTTGTGGTTTCAGAGTTAATAAGATAAAGCCAGGACTTACACAGCGTGATTTAGCAGAATTGCTTTCAGCAGCAAAGGGTACAAGATACGAAAAGCTTATGTCTATGCAGGTTCTTCGTACGATGGCAAAGGCACAGTATGACGATAGGCCAATCGGACACTTTGGTTTGTCACTTGCAGATTATTGCCACTTTACATCTCCGATAAGGCGTTATCCTGATACATCAATTCACCGTATTCTTTCAGCACTTGTAGGCGGAATGTCTATTGAAGAAATCAAGAGAAAATATGAAGATTTCGCAAAGGAATCTGCAAAGCAGTCATCAGAAAGAGAAGTAAGAGCTGTAAATGGTGAGCGTGATACAGAAAAGTGTTATGCGGCAGAATATATGACAGCACATATCGGCGAATGTTATGATGGCGTAGTTGAGGGCGTAACTGCAAAGGGAATATTCGTATCAATTCCTTGTGGAATAGAGGGCTTTGTAAACCTTTCAAGACTTGAAAATGCGTTTTTTGAATATAATGGCACAACAACTACAATCGATAAGCGTTCTGGAATAAGCTATTCTATCGGTGATAGTGTAAGAATAAAGGTTACTGCTGCAACAGTAGCACTTGGCACAATAGATTATGAATTAGTATAATAAAAGCTAATCAACTTTCCTAAAGACAATTAAAAATTTCGCTTGAGGCGGAGTGCTTCCGCCGTCAAGACGCGGAATCGCTCGACAAGTCTCGCTCGTAGCGAGTGAGAAGACGGTTGACGCGGTTGGGAAATTTTCTAATGGACTACCGCTTAGCTAACAAACTATCCTAAGACACTTAAAGTTTTAGGTCAAGGGGCTGTTTTTTCACAGCCCCTTTTTTTAATAATTTATGTTATGAGTTTTAGTGAATTTTATTTAATTATTGAACATTGCAATAGCATTTTTAACCTCATTTGATGATTGGTCAATGGAGAGATATTCATATGAATAGAGCATAAAACCATCACAATTTATACTTCTACCATAGAGAATTTGATTTTTCAGAATTTCGTCAGATTCAAGCCAAGTTCCGCCGTCACTATCTGAACCAGCCTTATATACAGCCAAACCGATATAAAATTTTACGCTTTTATTGTTAATTATCTTTCGCCATTCATCAGCAGATTTTTTAAAAGGCAAATATGGGTGTGTATTGCTAACATAAATTTGTGGACAAATATAATCTACAAAACCTGCAATGCTTCCCCAGGATTTTATATCAGCAGAAATCTTTTCATCATTTTCGGTGTTGCATTGTGGAGAAATGCCGAATACAACATTATCTTTTATTTCGTGAATAGCTGTATATACTCCTGAAATTAGTGCATTAATATTAGCCTTACGCCATTCTGTATGTGTGAGTGGGGAATAATTTTCATCAACTGTTGAGAGATATTTTTTATAATCAACTTCATCACATTTCATATCGTCTTCAGGGTAGAAATAATCGTCAAAGTGTATGCCGTCTACTTCGTAATTTTCTATAATCTCACGAACACCATTTATAATTAACTCTCTTACTTCGCTATATGCAGGATTATAGTATATATTTTTTCCACTTTGAAAAGTATAACGGTTGTTTTCCTCGTTATCATCATTTTGCCAAATGGTATATGGATTATCTGAAGATAGGGCAGAGGGTGTTTGGGAAAAGCGTATTCTTAGTGGATTTATCCACGCATGAACCTTTATATTCTTTTTGTGCGAGGAAATAATAATATATTTAAGAGGGTTATAGCTTGGATTTTTGCCTTGTGTACCACTGATAATATCTGACCACGGAAAATATTTTGAGGGATATAGTGAATCGCCGTTTGGTCGGATATGAATTATAATTGTATTGAGTTTATTTTTTGTGCAATTTTCGAGAATATCGTCTATTCGCTTTTGAAAGGCTTTTTCGCTGCGGTCTGTACCACTCATATTTAGTGACATATATGGAATCCATACGGCACGCATTTCCTCATCGGTATTTTCTTTGATTACAGCTGTTTCTATGGCTTTAACAGTAGTTTTTGGGGTGGAAATATTAGTTTTGCTTGTTTCGTATTTTGAAGGTTTTGATGAGGGAAAAATCATAGAAAGTATCACCGCAGAAATCATAAAAAATACGGAAATAAAAGCAGGAATGAGATTCATAGGATTTTTTTTCATTTGTCACACACCTTGATTTTTATTTATTATAATTATATAATAATTTTAAGTAAATAATTCTAAAGGGCGTGAAAAAGTGGAGTGGATTTTAATTGCATATCTTGTGGTTATAAATATTATAGCGATTTATGCGACAATTCACGATAAGAGAAGCGCTATAAAGCATAAATGGAGAGTGCCTGAAAGCACCTTGTTGCTATTAGCTGCGATGAGTGGTTGTGTTGTAATGTATATAACTATGCGTATAATTCACCACAAGACCAAAAAACTTAAGTTTATGCTTGGCATACCAATAATTTTTATTCTTGAAGTTCTGACAGTCTTTTGTGCAAAAGTGCTTATTAGCTGTTGGTAAACTAAGTTGAAAGGTGGAATTAATATGAATGAAAGTAAGTTTACACCTACACCACATATCGAGGCAAAATATGGAGATTTCGCCGAAACAGTTATTATGCCTGGTGACCCTCTAAGAGCCAGTCATATATCTGAAAATTTTCTTATAAACGCAAAGCTTATAAATTCTGTAAGAGGTATGTATGCTTATACAGGAGAGTATCAGGGTAAGAAGGTTTCAGTTATGGCAAGTGGTATGGGTATGCCCTCAATGGGAATTTATTCTTATGAACTTTATAATTTCTATGGTGTTAAGAATATAATTCGTACGGGTACAGCTGGTGCGATAAGTGATAAGCTTCATATCAGAGATGTAGTTCTTGCAATGGCATCTTGCTATAATTCAAATTATGCGGAACAATATAAGTTACCAGGCACAGCGGTTCCAACAGCGAATTTTGACTTGCTTAATTCTGCATATAACAAGGCAAAAGAAATAAATATGCCAGTGTATGTCGGTACAATACTTTCAACAGATAATTTCTATTATGATGACCCTGATACATTAAAACAGTGGCAAAAACTCGGTATTTTAGCAACAGAAATGGAAAGTGCAGCACTTTATTTTAATGCTATGCGAGCAGGTAAAAATGCTCTTTGCATATGTACAATATCTGATTGTCCTTTAACAGGCGAGAGTGCATCTTCTGAGGAACGACAAACCTCATTTAATGATATGATAAAATTAGCTCTATCATTAGTATAATTATCTTATAGACAGAAAGCCATAGCTCAACTATGAGTTATGGCTTTTTTTATGTTATATTAGAATTTTGCGTTATGGATTATTACTCCACGATTATCTACAAGACTTGAATTTTTATGATATTCATCAATATCTGATAGTACCCAAGAAAATTCACTTACTTTGATTATGCTTCCGCAAAATTCACAATGTCCAGTATTGAGAACAGTTACTTTTGCACCACAGTTCGGGCAAATGACGGTTTGTATACCGTTTTGGATATTAGTTTTTTGGTCAACTGTAAATCTTCTCATAAATTTAAGCTGATATATAGTCTTTAAATTTTCAGAAAAGCTTCCCTCAATAGGGATATTGGAATTTTTGCGGGAATCAAGAACATAATGTCTATGGATTGACATAAGGTATACAGTGATATATTCAAAACCAGATTCTCGCTCATATTTGTTGATAAAACAACCTACAAGTGAGCTGATATTATAAATATCCTTACGATTTTTTTCGAAATTGTCTTCGAGCAAAGAACGCATTTTTTCGTATAAATCATCACCAAGAAATATTCTTGATGCTTCAATATTGCCTATTGTCCAAGAATCCCAGAATATTCTAAAGCACTTTTTGCTCCATTCTATAAACTCAATAGAATTAAAGGCCGGGTCTGTGTATTGTAGAAAAACCATAATTTCGCTTGTATAGTTATTTGGAATAATATATGGGGAAGGCTTTTGATTTGGGTCTGCAAAAGATTCTGGATGAAACTTTTGCGGGGTGAAACCGTCACGAATAATATTTTTATCCTTAACTTCGTTGATTTTAAGATAGTCATCTATCGTTTTAGGCTTTTTTCTTGCTTTAATAAGATAATAAATCATAATACCAACTATGCAAAGCAAAGTAAAAACTACTATATATGCAATATTAAATGAAATTATGGAAGATACAATAATTGGTGCAAGTGCTATTGATATTATTAATAAAATAAATTTGATAAGAAGGAAAATAATTTCTTGTTTATCTTTTTTCTTCTTTTCCTCAATTATTTCATCTTGGTCTTTTGATATAGAGTCTTCATATTCTTTAAATCTTTCGTTTAGTTCATCAAATGCAAGACTTTGTATTGATTCTGGCAAATCATCATAATCAAATATGTTATATTTCAATTATTATAGTATCTCCTTTTAGAGTGCTGCTTTATTATTAGAAATTTATATTATGAATTATTACTCCACGATTATCAACAAGGGTTTTGTTTCTCAGATATTCATCAATGTCTGATAATACCCAAGAAAATTCGCTGACTTTGACTACGCTTCCACAAAATTCACAGCGTCCAGTATTAAGAGCAGTTACTTCTGCACCACAGTTTGGACAAATAACAATTTGTGTACCATTTTTAATATTAGTTTTCTGGTCAATCGTAAATCTTCTCATAAATTTAAGCTGATATACAGTTTTCAAATCTTCAGAAAAGCTTCCTTCGATAGGGATATTAGAGTTTCTGCGTGAATCAAGAACATAATGCCTATGAATTGATGTAAGGTATACTGTAAGATATTCAAAGCCAGATTCTCGCTCATATTTATTTAGAAAACAACCTAAAAGCGAAAAAATCTTATAAATATCTTTGCGATTTCTTTTTGTGTTATCTTCAAGCAGAGAACGCATTTTTTCGTATAAATCATCGCCAAGAAATATTCTTGATGCTTCAATATTGCCTACTGTCCAGGAATCCCAAAATATTCTGAAGCACTTTTTGCTCCATTCTATAAACTCAAGAGAATTAAAGGTCGGGTCAGTGCTTTGCAAAAACACCATAATTTCGCTTGTATAGTTGTTTGGAGCTATATAGGGGGAAGGCTTTTGATTAGGATTAGCAAAAGATTCTGGGTGAAAGCGTTGAGGGGTAAATCCATCATTGATAAGGTTTTCGTCTTCTATCTCATTGATTTTAAGATAATCGTCCATACTCTTAGGATTTTTCTTTGCCTTAATAGCATAAAAAATCATAATTACAATTATTCCTATTATAATCAGTGCTGCTATATATGGAATAGCTGGCATAAGTATAGCAAAACCAAGATTAAGAATATCACCATTGCTTTTGTTTGTTGGATAAGAATGATAATATTTAAAATAAAGCTCTTCATAGTTTATACTAATATAAAAATAAAATGCTATATTTAAGATAATAAATATAGTAAAAATTATAGAAAAAATATAGCTTGATTTTTTTTTCTTTTCTTTTTTTGCTTCGATTATGTCTTTATCTTCATTAGCCATTGCCTTATTATATTCGTGTAGTTTTTGATTTAATTCGTCATAAGCAAGACCATCGAGAGATTCAAGGTTTACATCATCATAGTCATCTTTATCAAAAAGCCCCATTTACAAGTACTCCCTTTAAGTTATTCTAAATATTCCGGACATACCGAGGTCTGTTCCAATTTGAGTTTTTCTTAGAGCTGAAATTCTCCAGCTTGAATTTGTTGTTTTGACAGTTTGACCGCAGAATCTACATTTTCCAGCAATAACTGCGTCAATATTAGAGCCACAGTTCGGACACTGGCAACTTGAAACACCTTTACCTATAAAACTTTTTTCTCCAAGTTTACGCCTTAGTGTCATACTATAAATAATAAAGTTATCCATATTTTTATTGCCGTGAATAGAATCTCCTGTTGCAATATCTTCTATATATTCAACAGCTTTAGCTTTTATGTAAAGGCTTGCATATTCAAATTTATCATTATATTCATAGCGATAGATATAATCTGTTTGAAAGTTTATTCTGTTGCATATATGAGCAATGCCCTTTTCAATATCGTCTTCAATTATTTTTTTATCATCAAAGAATATATCTTCTGTGGTAAGGTCTTCTATAAGTTTAAGATTTCTTTCTCCAAAAGCATCTTTATATGCTATGAAATAGTTTTCCGCAAACCATATAAATCTATCTCCGCTGAAATTTTCATCATTTTTGCGAATCTCATTAGAGATTTGCTCAGTTAAATTCTTTGGTTCACCAAAGTTGTTAGAATTTATCTGAGCCATTTGCTTATCTCTTTCACGAATAAATCTCTCACCAGCATTATCATCTTTGGTTTTTTGGTACTGATATTTTATGAAGTAATATCCACCAACGGCAATAAATACAATCAATAAAGTCCAAACGCCTGATGGGTCATCTGATGACGAACTATGAACAACATATCTTGTCATGTCAGTTATTTCATAGTTCGAGGCATAAGCACTAAGACTAAATATTCCCAAACAACAAATAATTGTGAGAAGTGTCAATAGAATTTTTCTTTTCATGTACTAACCTCTGATTTAGAATTTATTATTGTTATTAAAGACTATACCGCTAATATCATCAACGAAATTATTATCAACAGGTTCAAATTTTGTGAGAGTCCAGTCGGATTTTTCGATTTTAGTGATACTTTCACCGTTTATAATTGTGGTTTTGATAACATTAGTTCTAACGAAGGTCATCTGATAAATGGTATCAAAAACTTCTTCTTTTTTTCCAGTAATAATGCTGCCAGATGCTTCATCTACAATATAATTATTCATAGTTGCTCTAAGGCTTACAGTGAGATTTTCAGAGTTTTCATCTATAACTAATTTATGAAGATATGCATCTATAATATTGATATTATCTTTAATATTTACTCTTCCAAGGCTAATAAGCTCTTGTATCTGAGCATTATGCTCCTCAAAAAGTTCTTTTGATTCAAATGTAAAAATTTTCTGCCAATCTCTCTGTGAAAAAGCGTTTTCAAGGGTTAAGAAGATATTTTTGACCCAATTAAGAAATTTTTCTAAATTGAAATTCTCATCTTTTTTGTATATATATTTGGCGATTTGCATATTAGCATTATGTGGAAATATAGGTGGAATATTTTTATAAATCTTTGTCGATTTTTTCTTATTTATTTTAAAAGTTATAAATGTAGAAACGAGTACTATGAGTCCAGCTATACAATATATTGCTAAATCGATTGAATTACTGCTTGCTGAATGTGAACGATAGCGAGAGTGAGAACGAGAACGAGAGCGTCGAACTTGGAAAAAATTATAATCAGCAGTAGATTGATTATAATTTTCATAGCTATTACTTACATAGGCAGGAAGTTCATATGCTTTAACAGCCATTGTTGTAGGAAGCGAAAATATTAATATCATAGAAAGGATAATGGCAAAAATATTCTTTTTCAATTTTATATACCCCTATTAAATTTAATTATTACTAAAGATTATTCCTCTCATCTCATCAACGAAATGCTCGTCAACAGATTCAAGATTTGAGAGAACCCAGTTGAACTCTCCAGAATGAACAACGCTTCCGCAATATTGGCATACTCCTGCACTTGCAGATTCAACAGTAGCACCGCAATGTGGGCAAACATTAACAATAAGACCATTTATAAGATTAGTTTTTATACCTTTGCGTCTTGTGAAGGTCATCTGATAGATAGTATCAAAAACTTCATTTTTATTGCCCATAAGAACCTTGCCATTTTTCTCATTTATAATATAGTCATTCATAGTTGCTCTCAGGCTTACTGTGAGGTTTTCAAAGTTCTCATCTATGACAAGTTTATGCAAGTAGGCGTCTATGACATTGATATTTTCCATAATATTTATTCTGCCAAGGCGAATATATTCTTGCAGCTGTGTGTTATGCTGCTCAAAAAGTTCTTCCTTTTCGATAGTACGGATTTTCTCCCAATCACGCTGAGCCCAAGCGGTCTGAATAGTAATAAAGATGTTCTTAGCCCATAACAAGAATTGTTCTGTGTCGAAATTCTCATCATTTTGCTTAATAAACTCAGTAATTTGCTCAGTAGCATTATAAGGGAACATAGGAGGAATGTTCTTATATTTTTTAGATTTTTTATCTGGTTGTTTTACACACCAAATTATAAGACCAAATACTGAAACGAATATAACTAAAAATGCTATTACCAAAATTATAGCTGTTTTTTCGTCAATTTCAGAAGAACCTGATGATGAACTACTTCTACCAGATGATGAATAAGAACGAGAGCGGGAACGAGAGTTAGAGCGAGAACGAGAACGGGAGCGAGAACCACCACTGTAACGATGATGGTTGCCAACATCAAGTGGAAGGTTATAGTATGCGTCAACAGCTAATGCCGTAGGCATAGAGAACGCCACTATCGCCGAAAGAATAACTGCAAGAATTTTCTTTTGTATTTTTTTCATTTATTACACCTTTTACACCTAAAATTAATATTGATTTGTACCATCAAGGAAAACTATGCCACGGTTGTCATTTACAAAATTCAAATCAACAGATTCAAGATTTGAGAGAACCCAGTTAAATTCATCTGTATGAATGATACTTCCGCAATATTCACATTTACCCGAACTTGCAGAACTTACAGTAGCACCGCAGTGAGGACAGATATTTGAGACAAAACCATTAACTATATTTGTTTTAACACCTTTTCGTCTTGTGAATGTCAACATATAGATAGTATCAAAATAAGATTTTTTATTGCCCATAATGGCTTTTTTTGTTTTTTCGTCAATTATATAGTCAAGCATAGTTGCCCTTAGACTTACTATAAGATTCTCAAAGTTTTCATCAATTACAAGCTTATGTAAGTAGGCATCTAAAACTTTGATTTCGTCTATAACATTTATCCTGCCAAGGCGGATATATTCTTGTAGCTGTGTGTTATGCTGTTCAAAAAGTTCTTCTTTCTCAAGGGTACGAATCTTTTCCCAATCACGCTGAGCCCAGGCGGTTTGAAGTGTAATGAAAATTTCCTTACTCCAGCCAAGAAAGCCTTCGGTAATGAAATTTGGGTCATTTACTCTCATAAATTCTGTAATTTGTTGGTTAGCATTATAAGGCATATTATTTTTAGAAAAAGTCTTATGATAAGTTTTCTTGCACATACCATAGATGAATACACCCGCAATTATTACAATAAAAATACCTGCCGTGATAGGGTCATTAACTCCCGAACCTGAACCACTTGAACGAGAACCACTTGCACGGGAACCACTTGAACGGGAACGAGAACCGCCACTATGGCTGTGGTGGTTACCAACATCAAGTGGAAGATTGTAATATGCCTCAGCAACCATTGCCGTAGGAAATGAAAGTGCTAATATCGCCGAAAGAACAACCGCAAGAATTTTCTTTTTCATTTTAATTCGGATTTTCTCCTATCAATTCTGATTATTATTCAATATGATTATGCCACGATTATCGTTGTAGAAGCCATCTTCAACACCTTCCATATCAGAGAGAACCCAGTTGAATTCGCCTGTGTGAATGATACTTCCGCAGTATTCACATCTGCCAGCACTTGCGGAATTAACAGCCGCACCACAATGTGGGCAGACATTTGCAATAGCACCATTGACAAAAGCAGTTTTGATACCCTTTCTTCTTATAAATGTAAGCTGATAGATAGTATCAAAGACTTCCTTCTTATTGCCCATAAGAACCTTGCCAGATTTTTCATCAATGATATAGTCATTCATAGTTACAAACATACTTACTGTTAAGTGTTCGTAATTATCATCAATTACAAGCTTATGAAGATAAGCGTTTGAAACATTGATATTCTCTATAACATTTATCCTGCCAAGGCGGATATATTCTTGTAGCTGTGTGTTATGCTGTTCAAAAAGTTCCTCTTTCTCAAGAGTACGAATCTTTTCCCAATCACGCTGAGTCCAAGCTGTTTGTAGAGTGACAAAGATATTTTTGCTCCACTCAAGGAATTGCCCAGCATTAAAGTTTGTATCATTCTGCTGAATAAATCCTGCGATTTGAGGTGTGAAATCGTATGGAATAATTCTATTGGAGTTATTTTCTGAGCTTTTCTTCTTGCCTTTGCATGTTTTAGAAAAAAACAAAATCAAAACTATAATAAATATTATTGCTCCAACAGTTATTACAATATCTTCTGGATTAGAAAGGTCAATAGAAGATTTTGAGCTTTTTGAAACACTGCCAGAATAATTGCTGTAGCTTCTGCTTGAAGACGAATCAGGTTTACTGTTTTTTGAAGACGAACTTGATCTACTCCTTGAACTACTTCTCGAAGATGACCTTGAACTACTTCTCGAAGATGACCTTGACCTGCTTCTTGATGAGGAACTTTTTTTCTTGTTATTATATCTGTGATAATTACCTACATCAACAGGCAGAATATCGTATGCTTCAGCAATCATTGCCGTAGGAAGTGAAAGTGCTATTATTGATGAAAGTATAATTGCAAGGATTTTCTTTTTCATTTTAATTAAATCTACTCCAATCAGTTTTGAGTATTATTGTTATCTAAAAGAATTACACCACGGTTATCATTCTTGAAGCCTGGTTTAACTGCCTGCATATCAGAGAGAACCCAGTTATATTCGCCAGAATGAACAATGCTGCCACAATATTCACATCTGCCAGCACTTGCAGAATCAACAGGGGCACCACAATGTGGACAAGAATTAGAGATAACACCATTTATAAGTGTAGTTTTAATACCCTTGCGTCTTGTAAATGTAAGGAGATATGTCATATATACATCCTTGTCTTTGCTACCCTTAAGAAGCTTACCTGATTTTTCATCAATGATATAGTCAACCATTCTGACCTTCATACAAACAGTTAAATGCTCGAAATTCTCGTCACGAACATACTTATGTAAGAATGCCTGGTTAACATTTATTCTTTCAATGCAATTTATTCTGCCAAGGCGAATATATTCCTGCAGTTGAGCATTGTGTTGTTCAAAAAGCTCTTCCTTTTCGATAGTACGGATTTTCTCCCAGTCACGCTCGCTCCAGGCAGTTTGTAGTGTAATAAAGATGTTTTTGCTCCATGCAATAAACTTTTCTGTATTGAAATCTATATCACTTTGCTTGATAAATTCAGTAATTTTGTTTGTGCAATCAGCAGGCATATATTGAGCAGGTGTTTCATAAGAACTGTAAGAAGTATTCTCGTTGTTGCTTTTGTTTTTAGAACGCTTATTAGAAATGATAGATATTACTATAATACCAATAAAAATGATTGCAGTAATGATGAAACCCTCTGGGTCATCTGAAACACTACTACTTGAGTATGTAGTACCACCGTAATCAGTAGTACCACCATAATCAGTGGTACCACCCCAGTCGCCACCACCGCCATAATCATTGAAGTTGCCGACATCTAGTGGAAGATTATAGTATGCACCGACTAAAGCTGAAGGTATTGATAGCGCAACAAGAGCAGAAAAAATAATTGCAAGTATTTTCTTTTTCATAATATAACACCTCTAAATTATTTAATAATGTAATTGCACTGTAATATTTATATAATTTAATATATCATAATTTAACAAGATTTTCAATATACAAAACAAATTAAATAAGAAAAATTTGTCTAAATATGTCGTTTTATCTAATGACTTATCTTAGAAACTTAAAAGCTTCGTTCGAGCCTTTGAAAAACGCTCACAGGGTCGAGAACTCATCACATTGGGGGCTGTTTTTTCACAGCCCCATTTTGTTAAACATCGACAGTTTTGTACAAAATCAACCTTAAAAGTGTATTTTTCATCACTTTTTTAAAAAGAACTAAATTATGTATATAATTAATTTAGGTGATGAGAAAATGTTACATACAATTTCAGAAAATATAGCTAATTCATTGTTTGATGAAGAAAGTAAATATCCTATGAGCATTTATGTATATGGAATTGAGCTTATGATTTCATCTTTAATTGGAACCATAGTGGTGCTTACAATGGGAATATTATTTAAAAGTGTTATTGAAAGCATAATTTTTATGGTATCACTTTCTTTAATAAGATTTTTTTCGGGCGGCTATCATGCACAGACATATATTAGGTGTAATACAGTTTTTGCTATATCTGCTTTACTTGTATTTATAACAAGTAAACTATATATAAAGTATCTTATGGAATATAATATTATAATTCATATAGGTGTATTTGTAGTTTCATTTATTATTATGGCAATATTCTCACCTGTTGAAAATGAAAATAAAAAGATTGATAAATCCGATAGATTAAAATTTAAGATAATCTCCATTTCAATAACTTTCATAGAAATTATATTATCTATGTTTATATATTATGAAACTGGTTTTGATTCAGTATTAGCTGTATTACCTACTATTATAGTTGTTGATGTGGCTATATTGGTTGAAATAATACTAAAGGAAAGGAGAAAATCTTATGTCAGCAAAGAAAAATGTTAAGAAGATTGTTGAATTTCTTGCTATAAAATCAGCAAAGATGGCTTGTGGCACAGCATCAGCAAATGATTTCTGCCAGACAAAAGAGCCTGAAAATCTCAAGAAGTATTTTAGCAAGAGATAACTTATTAAAAGGTTATTAAGATGCACTGAGCTTTTATAAGCTTGGTGCATTTTTTATATTAAATTGAAACTTATAATTTTTATAATAAAAAGTACTTGACAGCTATAAATTATAGAGTTATAATCTTATTATAAAATATATAATAAGTAATAAAGGGGAGCGGGTCTATGAGTAAAAATGTTCTTGTAGTAATTGATATGCAGAATGATTTTATTGATGGAGCACTTGGTACAAAAGAGGCTCAGGCAATAATTGAAAATGTTTATCAAGTAATTCAAAGCTTTGAAGGCGAAGTAGTTTTCACTCGTGATACTCATTTTGAAAATTATGCAGATACTCAAGAAGGTAAAAAACTTCCTATTCCACATTGCATCAAGGGAACAAATGGCTGGCAAATTAACAGCAAGCTAAAAAAGCTGATAAAACCTGAAACTAAGATTTTTGATAAAATAACCTTTGGCTCAACTGAACTTACAGAATATTTAAAGAATAATAAAGAGCTTGAAAAAGTAACTCTTGTTGGATTATGTACAGATATATGCATTATATCCAACGCTTTGCTTATTAAAGCAAATTTGCCAGAAGTTGAGATAGAAGTTTTAGAAAACTGTTGTGCAGGCGTTACACCAGAAAGCCATATAAATGCACTTAATGCAATGAAAATGTGTCAGATTTCAGTTAAATGATGGAAAGGAATGGTTATTCATGATTAAGATTAATGGCAAACAAATCGAGTTAGGACACTTCCCAGACGGAACACTTCTTTTAAAGAGTAATGTAAAAGAGCTTGCTTGTGATGATAGCATTACAATTAAGTGGAATTACGAAAATAACGAAGAGCTTGTAGCACTTTATTTTCTTACAAATCATATTAAGGCATCAGGCTTTAAAAATATCATTCTTGATATGCCTTATATTCCAAACGCAAGACAGGATAGAGTAAAGAATGACGAAGATGTATTCACCCTCAAATACTTTGCACAGATGCTTAATAGTTTAAACTTTAATGAAGTAAGAGTTTTAGACGCTCACTCAAATGTAAGTCTTGCACTTATTGATAATGTAAAGCTTGTATCTCCAAAAGAATATATCTATAAGGTTATTGAGAAAATCAAAGGAGATAATGCAGAAAATCCACTTATGTTTTATCCTGATGAGGGAGCAAGCAAGAGATACAGTGGAATGATTCCGCTTCCGTATTGTTTCGGAATTAAAAATCGTGATTGGAGTACAGGACAGATAAAGAGCTTATCTATTTCAGGTGAAGTTGATAGAATCAAGGGGAATAATGTTCTTATTGTAGATGATATATGCTCTTTTGGTGGAACATTCTATTTTTCAGCTCAAAAGCTTGCAGAGCTTGGTGCAAAGAAGATTTATCTATTTATATCGCACTGTGAAAAATCAATACTGAATGGCAAATTGATAAATTGCGAGCTTATTAATAAAATTTATACAACAGACAGTATTTATCACTGCGAAAATAAGAAAATAGAGATAGTAACCCTTTGATTTTGAGAAAGGACTAAAGCTATGAAAAACACTAACCCTATGCTTCTGATAGATTTTTATAAGGCTGTTCATTCGGATATGCTACCGAAGAAAATTGAAAAATCCGTTTCTTACTTTACACCTCGTATGAGCAGAGTAAAGATGTGGAATAAGGTTGTAATGTTCGGTTTACAGGCATTTATAAAGGTATATCTTATAGATTATTTCAATAATGAATTTTTCTCTTTGCCACTTGATGAGGTAGTAGGAGAATATGAAAGAGTACTGAATGCAACACTTGGTAAAGAGGCATTCAGTAGTAAAAAGATTGTCAAGCTCCATAAGCTTGGATACTTACCTATTGAAATCAAAGCTTTACCGGAGGGTACAAAAGTTCCTATGCATGTTCCTATGTTTGAAATCAGTAATACTCACCCGGATTTTGCATGGCTTCCACAGGCATTAGAATCTCTTATAAGTGCAGAAATGTGGCACCCTATGCTTAGTGCAACTGTTGGTGCAACATATCGTGATATTATCAATAAATATTATGATATTTCAGTAGATGATAATATTCCTCGTGCAAGAGCTATCGGTGATTTTTCATTCAGAGGTCAGGAAAGC
>ENA-OPRX01000777-OPRX01000777.1-human-gut-metagenome-genome-assembly--contig:-NODE-777-length-19243-cov-3.502293_pt1 | contig 19243 bp, 15 predicted proteins | sample MGYA00241450_ERZ501892 | MGnify/ENA primary metagenome ERZ501892 (study PRJEB25962, sample SAMEA2042223) | human gut metagenome | biome: human gut; feature: human-associated habitat; material: faeces...
CGCGGACGGACTGGATTTCTACCGCGTCATCGCGGATAAATGGCGCGACGCTCTCTTGCCGAACGGACTCATGGCCTTCGAGGTCGGCATCGGGCAGGCGGACGAGGTGCTGCGCATCATGCGGAGCGTGGGCTTCGGTGATCTGGAGATCACCCCCGACCTGAACGGCATCCCCCGGGTGGTGGAAGGCGTACTGCATAAGGAGCTGTGAGTACTGTCCTGAAAACGGGACAGCAAGGGGCGCAGAATAGACATATATTCAACTGAGGAGGACGGAATTATGGCGGCGAAGAAGGAAACGGTTGCCGCGGCACCGGTGGTGTCGGACAAGAAAAAGGCGCTGGAGACCGCCATGCAGCAAATCGAAAAAACCTACGGCAAGGGTTCCATCATGCGCATGGGCGATGAGCATGTGGAGCCCGTCGATGTGATTCCCACGGGCAGCATTGGCCTCAATGCAGCCCTGGGCGTGGGCGGCTATCCCCGTGGCCGCATCATCGAGATCTACGGACCAGAGTCTTCTGGTAAGACGACGCTCGCCATCCACGCCATTGCCGAGGCACAGAAGATGGGCGGTGTGGCCGCCTTTATCGATGCGGAGCACGCCTTCGACCGCTTCTATGCCCAGAAGTTGGGTGTAGATGTCGATAATCTCTGGATCTCGCAGCCCGACACGGGAGAGCAGGCCCTGGAGATCGCCGACCAGCTCATCCGCTCCTCCGCCATCGACATCCTGGTGGTGGACAGCGTGGCGGCCCTGACTCCGAAGAAGGAGATCGAGGGCGACATGGGCGATAGCAGCGTAGGACTTCAGGCGCGCCTGATGAGCCAGGCACTGCGCAAACTGACGGGTACGATCTCGAAGACCAACACCTGCTGCATCTTCATCAACCAGCTGCGCGAGAAGATCGGCGTGATGTTCGGCAGTCCCGAGACCACCACGGGTGGCAACGCCCTGAAGTTCTACTCCTCCGTCCGACTGGATATCCGCAGGATCTCCTCCATCAAGAATGGCGACCAGGTCATCGGCAACCAGGTCCGCGTCAAAGTGGTCAAGAACAAGGTGGCGCCGCCCTTCCGCAAGACGGAGTTCGATATCATGTTCGGTGAGGGAATTTCCAAGGCCGGCGAGATTATCGACTTGGGTGTGACCTACAATATCATCAAGAAGAGCGGTAGCTGGTTTAGTTACAAGGACACGCGCCTGGCGCAGGGCCGCGACGCCACGAAGCGACTGCTCCAGGACAATCCCGAACTCTGCGAGGAGCTGGAAGCGCTCATCATGCAGGCCATAACCAATCCTTCCGAGGAACAGAAGGTTGCAGCGAGCACAACGTCCAAAACCAACGTCGGCGACAGTATCGAAGGCAGCGAGGCCTAATATAGAAAAGCCGCAGGAGGCTATGATATAGAAAAAGGGGGATGGAAAGCAATTGCTTCCCATCCCCTTTTTTGGCCCCTGGCCCTCAGGCAAAAGAATTTATCTGTCAGCCTGGAAGAGCGGATCCTCCGGCATCACCATGATCGGCTTCTGCTGCTCGGCCTTGATAATCTCCTCGGAGCAGTACTTCTTGTTGACCACCAGGCGGAACATGAAGTTTTCAAACCACTCGTTGGTCATGATCAGGCAGCCGTTCTGTCCGTAGCTGGCGCCCCAGCTGTTCTCCACCTTCCACTTCTTCGGCTGGCCGTTCTCGTCGAGATCGACGGCCACGAGCGTCATGGCGTGGGTAGAACCGCTGTCGAAGGTGCTGATACGGTCGGCCTTGTCCATGGGGAAGGTTGTTCCGTAGAGCGATCCGTAGTCGTAGTTGTCCATGGCGAGGTAGCCGCGCTTGCGGTCGAGCTGCTTACCTACGTCGTAGCTGGAGTACATCTTCGTGCTGTCCTTGAGTGAGGCGATGGCGAGCTTGGCAATCTCCTCCACGGGCAGGTTGAGATACTTCCAGTTGTGGCCGTCGTAGGTGTGGCGGTCATACTCCACCTCGTAGGTCTTCCAGTAGGGACGGCGCGGGTCGTTCATCACCATCACGAAGGTGCCGTTGAGCGGATGGCCCACGGTCTCGTCGTAGAACTCCTTCGGGGTGTACTTGCGGGGCTTGCCCACGGTCTTGCCGTTCTTGTCCTTGAAGGCGTAGGTGAACTCCTTCACCGGGTTGCCCAGCGAGACGGTCAGCATGTGATAGACCGTGCCGAGCATCTCAGTCTTGCGGGCCTGAATGTCGCGCTTCGACTTCTTGGCAGCCACCATCTTGCGCAGCTCCAAACCAAACTCGCGCAACTTCGAGGAGATCAGCTCCGCCATACGCGAGGTGTTCTCTGCGGAGTAGGGCTCCGGCATGGCCTCCATCGGCACGACACCATACTTCTCTGCCAGGTCGGCAGCACCACAGAACGTACCGCCGTCGTTGAGCGGATTTTTGAAGAAGAACTGCACGCGCTGGTCGTCAATGGGTTTGTCGGCGCAGTCGATCACGCCCTGCAGCATCAGGTTGGCCTTCTCCAGCTGGTCGTAGAAGGAGAGATAGACCTGACTGTACTCCACGCGGATGCTGTCCTTGTGCAGACGGGCGAAGTTGGCACGCAGCACGTTGAGGCCCGAGAACAGCCAGCAGCGTCCCGAACTCTTCTGGTTGTGGATGCTCTGTGCGGGGGCCTCCACGCTGAAGTAGGTGTCCAGACGGCCCTGCTCCTTGAAGTTCAAGGCCAAGTCGTCGATCTTGTTGGTTGCCAGCGCATTGCTGATCACGCGGTCACTACTCTGAACGCCATTGCGCTCGATCTGTGTGAGCATCTCGCTGGAGATGCCGCCACCCTTAGTCGGCGTCTGCGCATGGCCCTGCATCGTGAGGCAGAGAAGAGCCGCCGCTAAAATTTGGTTCTTTCTCATACTTTGGTTGGTTGTTTCCCCGCCCCACATCCGCACTTGCCGATGGGGGCGGGGAGATAGATATTAGGAATTGCTATTTTATTGTATTTCTCAAAATCTTGTTGTTTCTCTCTCAAAGCCGTTAGGTCCCTTGAACCTCAGGCCCCGAAGTCCTACTTCTCGAGGTCGTAGGCGTGCTTCGGGTAGTCGATGGTGTAGTGAAGACCGCGACTTTCCTTTCGCTCGATGGCCTGTCGTGTGATGAGGTAGCCGACGTTGATCATGTTGCGCAGCTCGCAGATGTCCTTCGTCGCTTTTACGCGTTTGAAGAGGGCTTCCGTCTCCTCATAGAGCAAGTCGAGGCGGTCCCATGCGCGCTTCAGTCGCAGGTCGGAGCGGACAATGCCGACATAGTTGGACATCACCTGTCCCACCTCCTTGATGCTCTGTGTGATGAGCACTTTTTCCTCGTTGGTCATCGTGCCCTCGTCGTTCCACTCCGGCACACGGTCATTCCAATCGTAGCCGTCCACCACCTGCAGGCTGTGCTTGGCTGCTGCGTCCGCATAGACCACGGCCTCTATCAGCGAGTTGCTGGCCAGTCGGTTGCCACCGTGCAGTCCCGTGCAGGAACACTCGCCCAGGGCATAGAGACGATGGATGGAACTCTCGCCGTTGAGATCCACCTTGATGCCGCCACACATATAGTGGGCCGCCGGGCGCACGGGGATCATCTCCTTCGTGATGTCAATGCCGATGCTGAGACATTTCTGGTAGATGTTGGGGAAGTGCTGGCGCGTCTCCTCCGGGTCCTTGTGGGTCACGTCGAGGCAGACATGGTCCAGGCCGTGCGTCTTCATCTCCTTGTCGATGGCCCGCGCCACGATGTCGCGGGGGGCCAGGGAGAGGCGTTCGTCATATTTCTCCATGAAGGTCTCGCCCGTGGGCAATTTCAGAATGCCGCCGTAGCCGCGCATGGCCTCGGTGATGAGGTAGGCCGGATGGGTCTCACCCGGATGGTAGAGCGACGTGGGGTGAAACTGTACGAACTCCATGTCCTTCACCGTGCCCTTGGCGCGATAGACCATGGCCTCGCCGTCGCCCGTGGCGATGATGGGATTGGTCGTCGTCTGATACACCGCTCCGCAACCGCCCGTACACATCAGCGTCACGCGGCTCAGATAGGTGTCCACCTTCTGGGTCTCCGGATTGAGCACGTAGGCTCCGTAGCACTCGATGTCGGGCGTACGCCGCGTCACCTCGATGCCGAGGTGGTGCTGCGTGATGATCTCCACTGCGAAGTGGTTCTCCTTGATCTCGATGCGCGGATGGTTGCGGCAGGCTTCCATCAGGGCGCGCTGGATCTCGGCGCCCGTGTCGTCGGCATGGTGCAGGATGCGAAACTCGCTGTGGCCGCCCTCGCGGTGGAGGTCAAAACTGCCGTCCTCCTTGCGGTCAAACTGGGTGCCCCATTCGACCAGCTCCTGGATCTGTGCTGGCGCGTTGCGCACCACCTGCTCCACGGCTTTGCGGTCGGAGATATAGTCACCTGCTATCATGGTGTCCTTGATGTGCTTGTCAAAGTCATCTACGGCGAGGTTCGTCACCGAAGCCACACCGCCCTGCGCGAACGAGGTGTTGGCCTCGTCGAGCGTCGTCTTGCAAATCATGCAAACCCTTCCCTTGTGCGCCTTGGCTATCTTCAAGGCATAGCTCATTCCGGCGATACCAGCGCCGATGATCAGGAAATCGTATTTATGAATCATTTCTAAGCAAACAGTTGTGCTCCCTATGGGGAGCGGAATAACGTTTCGCCCGCAAAATTACTCATTTATTGGCAGATGGGCGAATGTTTCTCCCGATTTTTGTGCTTAGTTCCTTTGTGACGGCAGGAAGTTGCATGTTTTTTGAGAATTTATCGCCCAAGGCGAGGAGTAGATCTATTTTTCTTGGATCGAAATGGGAGTGGCTCCCCATTTTTTTCGTACCTTTGCAGTCGACTATGACAAGAGTATTTCATCATCGACTCACGCTGGGCGAACTGTGTGGCATCCTGCTCCTCGCCCTTGCCTCGTTCTATTGCTTTTGGTTCGGCACGTGGCCCATGGCTGTGCTTGGCGCGCTGCTTGTGGCCGTGGCCGTGCGAGGCATCGACCGTGGCATCCATACCGACTATGTCCTCGACGACGACCAACTGACCACGCAGAGTGGCAGGATAGGGCGCCAACGGGGACAGGCCATCCCCTTGCAGACCATCACGGCGCTTCGCCGTATGCCCCGCCACCTGCTCACGGGCAGCTATGTGATGGTGGAGCATGGCGACCACAACATCAGTATCTTCACCCCGGAGAACGAAGCCTCGTTTGTCGAGGCAGTCGGCAAGCGTGTCTCTCTTGCCAAGAACACTTGCCAAGAAAAAGAAACAGAATCTTAATCTTAAAAACCTACAAAAGAACAATGACAAGTATTCGTAGAAAACTTTTCTTCCTCCTGACCGCCCTGCTGGCTCTGCCCATGCAGGCGCAGGTCAATCTCGTCTATGTTGATAGTGCCCGCGTGGCTCGTCTCCTGGCCGAGGACGCCGGGCTGGTGGCAGCACCCGTTGCCGAAGTGGCCGACACCGATACGGTTCCTTTGGCGGACCGTCCCGTCGTAGCCGATGGTGCCGATTTCGACCGCCTTTGGACCGATAGTTTTGCCGACCGCATGGCCGCCATCATCGAGGATCCACTACTTCAAAGCACCCAAATGGCGGTGATGGTCTGGGACCTCAGTGCCGACCAGTGTGTCTATCGCTTCAACGAGGCCCAGCGGATGCGCCCGGCCTCCGTCCAGAAGTGTGTCACCGCCATCACGGCCCTAGACCGCCTGGGCGTGGACTATCAGTTTTCCACGCGCCTCTACTGCCGTGGTGACATCGACTCCACGGGCGTGCTCCACGGTTCGCTCTATTGTGTCGGTGGCATGGACCCCCTCTTTGGCGACGCCAATATGCGCGCCTTCGTCCGTGCGCTGCGTGAAAAAGGCATCCGTCGTATCACGGGCGACCTGCTGGCCGACAAGTCGATGAAGGACGACAAACCGATGGGAGAGGGCTGGTGCTGGGATGACGACGATAGCAATCCGCCGCTCTCGCCCCTGCTCTACAACCGTCGCGACCGCTTCATGGCCGAACTCTCTTCGCGCCTGCGAGCGGCAGGCATTGTCCTGGAGGGAACGCTGGGCGACGCCACGCTCCCCGCAGGATCCACGCTGCTGGCCGAGGAGACCCACGACCTCAAGCGGGTGTTGCAGCGGATGATGAAGAAGAGCGACAACCTCCATGCCGAGTCGGTCTTCTACCAGTTGGCCAAGAGCACGGGTGTGCGGCGTGCAGGTGCGCGCCAGGGCCGACAGGTGATCAACCAGGTGGTGCGTGCGGCAGGCCTTGATCCTGCGCAGTACTACGCGGCTGATGGTTGCGGACTCTCGCTCTACAATTATGTCACGGCCGACCTCCTCGTCCACCTCTTGCGCCTCAACTACCATAACACGGAGGCCTACGAGGCCCTGCTTCCCACGCTGCCCATAGCCGGACGCGACGGCACGCTCCGCAAGCGGCTTCGTGGCACGGCGGCCGATAGCAATGTGCGGGCCAAGACGGGCACGGTGACGAGTGTCAAGACGCTTGCTGGATTCTGCACGGCCAGCAATGGCCACCGCCTGGCCTTCTGCATCCTCAACCAGGGGACCATCCGCGCCAGCCAGGCCAATGGACTGCAGGACCGCATCTGCCGGGCGATGTGTGAGTAGGACCGATAATAACTTTCAGAAACCATCAACCAAATACCCTATATATAATGACTAAGATCGTAGAAAGAATAGCCGCGCTCCGCCAGGTGATGGAGCGCGAGGGACTGGGGGCTTTCATCTTCCCCAGCACAGATGCACACAATAGTGAGTATGTCGCCGACCACTGGAAGGGCCGCGAGTGGATCTCAGGCTTCAATGGTTCGGCCGGCACGGTCGTCGTCACGATGGATGCTGCTGCGCTCTGGACCGACTCCCGCTACTTCCTTGCTGCCGAGGAGCAACTCCGCGGCACGGGTATCATGCTGATGAAACTCAAGGTGGAGGGCACGCCGACGATCACCGACTGGCTGGCCGAACAACTTCGTGGGGCCTCCCATCCTGTGGTGGGTCTCGACGGATGGGTCAATGGCACGGACGAGGTGCAGAGAATGCAGGCCTTCTTCCAGGGCTACGATATCCAGGTGCGTACCGATTTTGACCCGCTCAACGAGATTTGGACGGACCGCCCCTCCATCCCGACAGCGAAGGTGGAACTCCATCCCCTGGAGTTTGCTGGCGAGACGACGGAGAGCAAATTCGCCCGCATCCGTGAGTCGCTGCGCAGTTGTGGTGCAGAGGCCCTACTCGTCTCAGCCCTCGACGACATTGCCTGGACTTTGAATCTGCGTGGCTCGGACGTCTATTGCAATCCTGTCTTCGTCTCCTACTTGATGATAGAGCAGGAAAGTGCCACGCTCTTTGTCAACGAGGAGAAACTCGACGACGCGGTGCGTCGCTACCTCTCCGACCTTGGCGTGGCGGTGCAGCCCTATGCTGCCGTGGCCGACTACCTGCGGTCTCATGCCTTCGAGGACGGTCTGCTGCTGGACAGTGTGAAGACTTGCTACTATCTCGCCTCCTGTGCCCTCGAGAAATCGATGGTGAGGTTTGCCCCGTCGCCCATCCCCGCCATGAAGGCGGTCAAGAACGAAACCGAGATAGCGGGCTACCGCCGTGCCATGACGCGCGACGGCGTGGCGATGGTGAAGTTCCTGCGCTGGCTTCAGCCTGCTGTGGAGGCAGGAGGACAGACGGAGATCTCCCTCGACAAGAAACTCACGGCCTTGCGTGCGGAGCAAGACCTCTTCCGTGGCATTTCCTTCGATACCATTGTGGGCTATGAGGCCCATGGTGCTATCGTCCACTACGAGGCCACTCCCGAGACGGATATCCCCGTGGAGCCCCGTGGCTTGGTCTTGATCGATAGTGGCGCGCAGTATCAGGACGGCACGACCGATATCACGCGCACGATAGCTTTGGGTCCCGTCACCGAAGAGCAGCGCCGCGTCTATACGCTGGTACTCAAGGGCCATATCCAGTTGGAGTTGGCGAAGTTTCCCGATGGTTGCAGTGGCACGCAGATCGACGCCTTGGCACGCGAACCGCTATGGCGCGCGGGTCTCAACTACCTCCACGGCACGGGCCACGGCGTAGGTTCCTACCTCAACGTCCATGAGGGGCCCCACCAGGTGCGCATGGAGTATATGCCGGCTGCCCTGCGTGCGGGAATGACCGTCACCAACGAGCCGGGCATCTATCTGGCCGACCGCTTTGGTGTACGCATTGAAAATACGTGCTTGATCAAGGATTATATGGAGACCGAACTGGGCCGCTTCTTGCAGATGGAGTCGCTGACGCTCTGTCCGATAGACCTTGTGCCCGTCGATTGCTCTCTCCTCACCGCCGAGGAGAAGCAGTGGCTCAATGCCTACCATCAGATGGTCTGCGAGAAGCTCGCTCCCCATCTTGATGGCGAAGACTTGGCCTGGCTCCAGGATCATTGCAAGCCCATCGAGGCGTAACCTTAGGCCTTGTCTCAGAAACCATGGCAATGTTGTCTCGATTGCGACGTGGCGTGTTGTGGATGAGCCGGGCAAAGTATTGCCGTGGCTTCGGTATCCAGTCGCCCTGGGCCTACCGCTTCGTCCGCTATGTCGTCAATGAGCACTATCCCTACTACGCCTACGACGACCTCCGCCCCCTGTTTCCGCATCTTTCGAAACGGGAACGGAGGGTCTGCGAACTCTATCTCCGTATCGCCAACCACCAGCAGGCCGACGAGGCCGTGCTGGTGGGCGATGTCTCGGAGGCCAAGCGGGCCTACCTTCATGCGGGTTGCCTCCGGATGGCGTTTTCTTCGATGGGGGAGGGGGCTTGCTCACTTACTGAGGATTCCTTCTCGCTGGCTGTCGTGGCCCATGGGCAAGATATGGAGCAGCAGGTCCTGGTTCTGATCAATCGGGCTACAGATGCTTCCCTGCTCATCGTGGAGGGCATCCACCGCAATGGGGAGACCCGCCGCAGCTGGGCGCGCATCTTGCAGGACAAGCGCGTACGCGTCAGTTTCGACCTCTACTATTGTGGCCTTCTCTTCTTCGATAAGAAGAAGTATAAGCAGCACTATAAGATCAACTTTTAGTGCAAAAGGCTTCCATGTGCCCCCAAGATTCGTGGCTATTTCTATTGATATAGGTAGTTATTCCTGCTTATATAGGTAGTTATTTCAACTTTGTTTGCAGTGTGTGCGAAAAAATACGCCATAGCGCTTGCAGTTCAAATAAAATATAGTATATTTGCACGCAAATTTTTATAAACTTAAAGACAGAAGACTATGTATTGGACTCTTGAATTGGCTTCAAAGCTGGAAGACGCGCCATGGCCCGCAACAAAGGATGAGCTGATAGACTATGCCACACGATCGGGCGTACCTCTGGAGGTGCTCGAGAACCTGCAGGAGATTGAGGACGAAGGAGAGGTTTATGAGGGCATAGAGGATATTTGGCCCGACTACCCCACCAAGGAGGATTTCCTCTTCAACGAGGACGAGTACTAATCGCTCACAAGCTGATTATCTTTATCTCAGCTCGAAGCATTGAATATAAGCGGTATGGGAATTTCGCAGCAAGATTCCCATACCGCTTTTATAGCCTTTATCGCCAGGCAAGCTGCTTACTATAGATAGCATGTTGTCATAGATTAATAGCGTGATGATACTACTGTTCGTCCTGTAGCAATAGGGCAAGTGACGACTTGATTTAGGTCAAAAATGGGCGATTTTCTACCCAAATCTCCCTTTTTGGCATAGATTTGGGTAGAAAATCGCGTGTTTTTTCTTTTTACTGCCATAAAAACGCTACCTTTGCCAAGGTTAATAGATAAACGGTATGGGCATGAGAAGCAAACTTGTTGGTAGAGAGCGAGAGTGTCAAGAACTCCACAGAGTGATGGAGTCCGATCGTTCTGAATTTGTTATAGTGTATGGTCGGCGAAGAGTGGGCAAGACTTTTCTTGTGGATCAATACTATCAGGGACAATACGACTTCACGTTTGTCGGAGGCCATAATCTATCGCGCCAAAGACAACTTACGAGTTTTTCGCGAGCATTGAAAAAGTTCTCTGGCACGAAACCTGATAAGTTTTCCGATTGGTTCGATGCATTCGATGCGCTTGAAGAATACCTTGAGTCGCTCGATGCCAACAGAAAAAAGGTGGTTTTTATAGATGAAATGCCTTGGATAGACACACAGAAGTCTGACTTTGTTGCGGCATTGGAGAACTTCTGGAATGGCTGGGCTGCTCGTCGTAGTGATATTGTGTTTATTGCCAGTGGATCGGCTACCTCATGGATGGTGGACAATCTGATAGAAAATCAAGGGGGACTGCATGCTCGCATTACAAGCAGTATTTATGTCCGACCTTTCACTTTGCATGAGACAGAGGCGTATCTTCTGAGAAAACACTGCAAATGGGATAGATACCAAATATTGCAGTGTTACATGGTGTTTGGTGGCATCCCGTTTTACTTAAGCCTTATTAATGCAAAAGAAAGTCTCGTGCAGAATGTCGATAGACTGTTCTTTGCCCAAGGAGGTATTATGCGAAGCGAGTTCGACGAACTCTACAACGCTTTGTTTTCAAACGCCGATTTATATATCAGTGTGGTGAAGGGTTTGGCTGCCCATCATGATGGAATGTCTCGTGAGGAAATATCCAAGGCTACAGGGATTACCGGTGGAACTCTCACGCGTGTACTGACCAATCTTGAACGATGCGACTTCGTTTCCCGAAATCAGAATTTCGCTCATAAGGTGAAAGATACCATCTATCGTTTGGTGGATTTCTATACTTTGTTTTATTATAAGTTCATCTTGCCCGATGTTTCGGGCGACGAACAATGGTGGAGTCATCATTTTGAGTCGCGTCAAGTTTCAACGTGGCAGGGACTTACATTTGAGATCGTATGTCTTATGCACACGGACGGCATCAAGCGTGCCTTGGGTATTTCGGGGATGGCGACTGAAGTCTCATCATGGCGCAAGGCAGCAACTGATGGGCAAAATGGTGGACAGATCGATTTGGTCATCAAACGTGCTGACCGCATCATCCATTTGTGCGAGATGAAATTCAGCAAATCGCAATACCGCATAACGGAGGCATACGAACAGTTGCTAAGGCAGCGCTTAGAACTTTTCCAAAGCTCTACCAAGACCAAGTACTCTTTGGTCATCACCTTTGTTACGACCTATGGCATCGCCGACGGGCTGCATCATAGTTTGGTGCATAGTGAAGTTACGATGGAGCAACTTTTCATATAAGGAATATCCCTTATCAGCATGTTCTGTTGAAGCAACACGGACTGTCCCATCACGCCATTTTTTGGATGAGCCTAAAAAAAGCAACCTATAAGTTGCATGTATCGTTTTAAATAGCTATCTTTGCATTAAGAATCAACTATTAGGATGAATTTTGTCAGATCCATATCAGGTTATAATCATCTTTGGGCGGTCCGAGATGAAGCAAAAGACGCGGATGAGTTGACGATGCTTTTTCGCCAGTGGAGTAATGCCAACTATTTGCTTGATTTCTTTCTTGCCAATTTGGACGATTTGCAAGGATTCTTTCATGTTCAGAAGATAAGCGATGCTATTAAAGATACAATGGAAGATGCAAAATCCCTTGAACGTTTAATATTAGACTTTCCATATACTGAACAGTTGGACGGTCTTTTTCATCCATTGAGTCTTGCGGACAACCGAGTACGCGAATTGACGCGCGAGAAGGCGCGCAATTGGGATAGAGATAGGCATGCAAGTTGGCTTCGGATATATGCCATTAGGATAGAACCGAACGTCTATATTGTTACTGGTGGTACCATAAAACTCACAGCGACAATGCAAGAAAGAGAGCATACTCAAATAGAATTGAACAAACTCAATGCGTGTCGAAACTATTTGCAGCAGAATGGTATCTTTGATAAAGACAGTTTTGTAGATTTTTTAGAGGAGGATTGATTATGAAAGAGAAAACGTTAAAATTTCTTGAGAGAAATCTCAGTAGCGAACCTTCTACTTTTGCCGAGGAAGCAAAGTGGAGGCAAGACAATGAAGTCTGGCTTAAATGGTCACAAGGCATAGCCATGAAGATTATTGACTATATGCAAGAACATCAGCTTTCACGAGCTGACATTGCGGCGCGTCTTGGATGTACGCCGCAATATGTTAGCAAAATTCTGTCTGGACATACCAATTTCTCATTCAAAAGTATTGCGGAGATAGAACGGTGCCTCAATATTCATATTATGGAGGCCTCCTTCGTGTGATAGATTGGTTTGTGTGTGCCGTTCCGCCTTTTACGGTCTTTCACTACAAAATGCAATGATCGAAAAGGCTGACACGGTGATGACAACTGAGTATCCAATAGCTTGATTTGGGTAGAAAATCGCGTGTTTTTTCTTTTCACCCTCAAATAGCTCGCAATAAAAAAGCGGAGCGAAAACTGTGGGAGGGCTGAGCCCCGACCCGTAGTCTCTCTCCGCTTTCATTGTTCCATTGCTGGGCAATGGGCGTCTATGTGTGTGCTTTTCTTAGAAATCGAGGTTTACGCCGACACCAAACACCTTGTTGGTGCGGGTGAACTGGTCGGTATTGTGGGCCGTGGCCGACATGCCGGCTGCGCTATACTTCTGGTCATACTCCTTGTCGAAGGTCTCGTAGTTGGTCCAGAAATAACTGGCCTCCACCGTGACTTTCGGGGCGACGCGCACCTTTGCGCCAAAGCCATATGAGTAGCTGCTCGTCGTGAATGACATGTCCGTGAGGTAACTGCCGTCGCCGAGACCATATTTCGTGCGCTGCATTCCCGCACTCACCGTGAGGGCGTCCGAAATGTCATACTCCGATCCCAAGGCCCACTCCCAGGTGTTGCTGCTGAGCAACTTCTGCTTGTCCTTGTCCATGCGGGCGTCCTTGTCGAAGTAGTAGTGGTAACTCGCCATCACACGCCAGGTCGGCAGTATCTCGTAGCAACCACCTACGGTTAGGATGCCCGGGATGTCGTTGGGCGTGTTCACACCGTCGGCGAAGAGGCCCGTGTCGTCCACCTTCGTGTCGTTCTCGATGTTGAGATGTGTCGTGAACTCCAGGCGCGCGCCGAGGTTGAGTTTGCCCCAGCGGTAGTCAACACCGATGATTGGCGTGATGCCCCATCCGCGCTGCGTGCAGTCGAGGTTGCGGTCGGCCACCTGACTCCGCACGCCACCAATGGCCTGCGCGCCACCCTGCGCCAGTTGCGCACCCTTCGTGAGTTGCTCAGCAGCGGCAGCATACTGTTGCGCGGCCTGCTCGTTGCCAGCGAGCGTTGCCTCCTGGGCCAAGCGGGTGTAGTTGCTGGCCTGCTCCTGATAGGAGAGCGCCTGGTTGGCCAGGGCGTCTGCCTTGGTGCCGAGGTAGCTATAGAGATTTTCGTTTTGGCCGTTGATGTTCACGGTGATGTTGGAAATGCTTCCCTCATACTTGTTGTAAATGTAGTTGAAGCGGAAGCCGCCATAGACAGCCAGGTTCTCATTGACCTTGTAGGTGGAACCAAACTGGAATCCGAAGACGTACTGCTGACCGTGGATGTAGCTCTCTACGGAGTAGCCCGGCGTGTTGCTTCCCAGTCCGAGGTCGATGCCATACTGCTGCTGGTAGGTGGTGTTGGCCAACTGCAGGATGGAGGGCAGCAAGGCCACCTGGCGCTCGAAGGATCCGAGACCGCGGTTGAAGGTACACTTACCGCCACCGCCCACGAGGCCGAAGGCAAACTGAAATCCCCACTTGTCGTAGTTCAGGGCCGCCTGTACCGAAGGTATGAACGGGGCAGAAGCTTCACCCTTGAAATGCTTGATGCCGTTGGCGTCGCCTCCGTTGAGGCTCAGCGGATGGGCGTAGGGCGACTGCATCCATTGTTCGTCGGTCATGGGGAGGCCAGCAGGTTTGAGGAGCGTCATGCCGCTACGGATGGTACGCGTCTGTGAGGCGCTCTGACCACCGAGAGAGAGGTGGAGGCCCTTACCCAGGAAGGCCACGCCGGCAGGATTGGAATAGACTCCATCGATAGCAATCACACCATCACGGGCGAAGTTGCGACCGAAGATGAAGCTCTGGTTGGTGTTGGTCAGAAGACCACCCGCGAAGACGGCGGTCTGCGAAAGCATTGCCATCGCAATGCATGCAAGTTTCTTTCTTTGCATTCGTTATTTTACGTTCGTTGGTGAAAAACGGGTGCAAAGGTATGTAGATTGTTCTGTACTTCCAAATTTTTGGTTCATTTTTCTGTTTTCTCCTGCGTTTTTCTGTTTCCATTGCCCATTTTCAGTCCAATAACGGATGAAAAGCAGGGTTGTTTAGAAAAAGACAGTAGGGTAGGGGCAGCTTTACTGTCCTGTTGTGTTGTTATATATTGTACCTGTTGTTTTAGTTGTTTTCCCTTATTAGCAAGTTATTTTCCCTTTTGTCTCCTATTGTAGTAAGGGAGGGGGATAAAACAAAAAATCCAAGTTGAAAAAATCAACTTGGACTTCGAAGCAGTTGGGATACCCGGACTCGAACCAGGAATGACAGGACCAGAATCTGTAGTGTTACCATTACACCATATCCCATTGTTTTTAGCAACCGTCATTGCTTGATTGCGAGTGCAAAGGTACGCACTTTTTTCTTTCCACCAAAACTTTTTCCCACTTTTTTCTGTCTTTTTTCAAAAAAAGCCTCCGAGACCGCCCTCAAGACCGTCTCGGAGGCTCAAAATAGGGGTTTTAGCACTCTTCGAAGCTACTTTTTCCCGTGGCGTTCCAAAAACTGCTGATACTGGTTCTCGTAGCCATTATAGACGTTGATATCCACATCCCCGCGGATTCCCCTCACTCTTCCGTCCGGCGACAGTTGCCAGTAGGTGAGTTTGAAGTGAGGCATGTACTCGCCATAGCGGGCTATCCAGACAAAATAGTTGTCGCCCAGGTCGGGAGCCAGCGGCATGTGCTTTAGCGCAAACGACTGACTGATGTAGAGGATTGGATAGACCTTCCATTCCCGTTGCACCTCCTGCAGCCAGGCCCGCACCTGCCGAAACATCACCTCCGCTCCGCCCGCCTGGCTGATCTGCCAGTCCGTGGGCTCCACGTCGAGCACGGGCGGCAAATCCCCCTTGCGGTAGTGGCTCTTCTCCAGGAAATGGCGGGCCTGCGCCTTGCCCCCCGACGTGAGGGAGAAGAAATGATAGGTGCCCGTCCTGATTCCCGCCTTGCGCGCGTCGCGGTAGTCGTCTTCGTAGTAGGCGTTGAAGACCGTGCAGCCCTCCGTCGATTTCACGTAGGCGAAGGAGACCGGATAATCGACCTTTCCCCTCACCCGCTTGTCGCTCAGCGTGCCGAGATGGGTGATGCGCAGTCGGTCCCAGTCGATGGGGTAGCACTTCCCGTCCCGCTCGTGCTGGTGGCGCGACACGTCGATACCGTAGATGCGCTCCTTGTTATAGGTCAGTTTCTCCCCCTTGAACACGCCCTTGCGCCATTCTCCCGCCTGCAAGTACTGGCGTGGCGCGATATAGAATCCGAAGCCGTCGGGCAGTCCTGCCTCGAAATGGCCCTCGTAGTATTCCCCTTGGTGTCCCCAGCGCCGCCCGTAGCCGCTCGGCCGCTTCAATGAGTCGAGTTGGCCGGTATAGATGCCTAATGAGTCGTGGATCGTGCGGTCGTCGTGCTTCCCCGCCTTCTTCTTGTTGGGCTTCGCCTGGCGCTGGGCGATGGCCTCCTTGCCGTCGCCGATACCCATGTGGGTCACGACCCCCACGCGCGTATGGTGATGGGGTAGTTGCACGACCACATAGCCGTCCTCCTCGTCGCTCCAGAGCTCACACTCCTTATTATATATACGCTTGCCCTGCGCGCTGCGGACCAGTTTGTAGCGGATCACGCGCCGCAGACTGAGCCGCTCGCCGGGCTGGATGGCAAGCAGATGCTTCGCTACCGTGCGCAGCGAATCGATGCGGTGGTCGATCCCCACCGAGTAGGTGGCGATGGCCCCATAGCCGTAGTCCTGCACGTTGTGCGTCCGCCGATAGTAGTGGAGCTCGTTCTGCTGCGTCTGCAGACTGGCCAGTTCGTTTTCGATGCGCTCCGCCTGGCGCCGCACCACCGTGTGGAGGTCTTGGCTCCCGCTGTCCACCAGCTGCGAGGAGGCGGGGGCAGCCTTTGTGACGATGCGCCCGTGGCAGGAGGGAAATCTTCGGAAGCGGTTCACCCAGTAGCCTGCCGATAGCTGCACGTGGGCCGCGGGTTGCAGGGTGTCTGTGCTAATATTCGTCAGGGCCGTGTCGCCCTTGATCTCGCCGACCGTCAGCACCACGCCGCTGTCGTTGCGAAGCTCATACCATGATCTCACCTCCACCACCAGTTCGTTGCGGCGCACCTCCGCGTCCGATACGGGCGTCAGTTGCCAAATGATGACGGCGATCACGGCCATCAGGACCACCGACCCCCAGGTTCGTTTGCTCCGCAGCCGTCTGCCGAAGCTACTCCGGGACCGGACCTCTTTTTCCTTGTCTTGTTCCTTGTTCTGTTCCATTGTGTTGGTTGAAGCAGGTCGTAGTCCAGGGCGATCCCCTGTGCTACGACAACCCTTTCATGCCATTGCTACGACCATTCGTTCATGCCTTTGGTGTCTCCTCTGTCCACGCGATCTCGCCCGAACCGTAGCAGCGGTGGTGCGCCTGGTCATAGACCACACAAAACTGGCCCGGGGCCACCCCGTGGATCGGGTCGTCGGAGTGGACCATCATTCTTCCGTCGGACAGCGTCTCCACCGTGGCGCAGTGGAATTCCGGCGTATGGCGGATCTTGAACGTGATGCGGTCGGGCACGCTCGTCACGCCCTCCGTCAGGAAGTCGAAGTCGTGGATGGCGAAGTCGCGCTTATAGGCCGTCGCTGGGTCGTAGCCGTGGGAGACGTAGAGGATGTTCTGCTCCACGTCCTTGCGGATGACAAACCACGGTCCGCCGCCCAGTCCGAGGCCCTTCCGCTGTCCGATGGTATGAAACCACAGACCCTTGTGCTGTCCGATAATGCGCCCCGTCTCTTGCTCGATGATATCTCCGGGCTGCTCGCCGAGATAGCGGCGCACATACTCGTTGTAGTCGATGTTGCCCAGGAAGCAGATGCCCTGCGAGTCCTTGCGGCGCGCGTTGATCAGATGTTCGCGCTCGGCGACCTGCCTCACCTCGTCCTTCATGTAGTGGCCGATGGGGAAGAGCGCCTTCTTCAGTTGCCATGGATGTATCTGGGCCAGAAAGTCGGTCTGGTCCTTCACGGGGTCCGGACTCGTCGTGAGCCATTTGCGCCCGTCTATCCACTCCGTCTGCGCATAGTGGCCCGTGGCGATGAGGTCGTAGTCGTGGCCCCGCTTCTCGTCGAAGGCACCAAACTTGATGAGGCGGTTGCACATCACGTCGGGGTTGGGCGTGAATCCCGCCCGCACCTTCTCCATCGTGTAGCGCGTCACCTGGTCCCAGTATTCCCGGTGGCAGTCCACCACCTCCAGCCGACAACCGTAGCGTTGTGCCACGACCGTCGCCATCTCCATGTCCTCCTCCGAGTTGCAGTCCCATTCCTCCTGCTCCTCCGGTCCTATCTTGATGTAGAAGCAGTCGGGGTGCAGTCCCTGGCGGGCCAACTCATAGACCACCACGCTACTATCGACACCGCCCGAAAGCAATACGGCGATGCGCTTGTCTTCAATGTTCTCCATAATCTATTTTTGTGTTCCTCGGGCTATCATCCCCTGTATCTCTGCGATCCGCTGCTTGCGGGCGATTGAGAAGTCGCTGCTGTGACCATCCACATAGTCGTAGAGGCGGAAGGCCTTGTCGAGCAACATCCCGCGAAGGGGCTGCTGCTTGTAGCTCCCCTCGGCATAGAGCAGTTCGGCGAGCATCTCCAGTTTTTGCATCCGCTGTCCCTCCGCCCATTGGTTGTGGGCGTAGCCGATGGCCTCCTCCACGGTCATATTGCGCAGCAACTCGTAGTCGCCGACATACTGGCGGTAGAGGTCGCGCAGCTCGTCGTCGTTGCGCTTGCCCTCGGCCTTTTCCAAAAACCGGGCCACGGCGGCCATAAACTCCTCGATGATGCGTATGAAGTAGTCTCGTTGTTGCATAGTTGCTTTTTCTGTGCTTGTCTGCCCCCGTCTGTACGCAGGGATTTGAGGACACAAAGATACCACAATCGCCACGAAGCACCAAATTTATTCCCCATTTTCTCCATTCCCCCCGCAAAAAGAGTTGTTACTTGTTGTAAAAGTTGTTCAAGTTGTCTTCTATGTGTCCACGTCGAATTACTCCATTTTCCCGAAGAACCTTATTTATTGTACTTGTTGTCCCAAGCGTTGTTTTCCCCATGTCTCAAGTGTTGCTTTCCCTCATGCCCCGAAACGATTTTCCTCAAAAATCAGCCTCCACACGATTTTTTTTCGTGAGAAATGGCAATAAATGCGGGAAAAGCATTACCTTTGCGGGCAAAGTCGGGCATTGTGTGAAAGCAGGCCCGCAGAAAATCGTAGGAAATTAGCCACATGGAATTTGCAAGCAGGAGCTGAACTTTGATCCGCTTGAAGTTTTTAGGCCACATGTTTGCTTTTCTAAATGGCTGGTAAACAATGAATGTCATGACTATGATCTTTGCAAGACGGACGCAATTCCTTTGTGGGACAAAGGCTTGGTCAAAAGACATAAAGTAGGGGAGTATTAGACACTGGATAGTTCTGACGCTCGTTCTACAGCCGACGAAACGACTGCTTTTCTATCGACATGAAAAGTATCTCTTTTCCAAAGGGCAACCATCTTCCTGGACAGGACGCAAATCCAGTCCAGAGGTAAGATTGTATGCCTACGCGTAGCCTTTTCTACTCCCCCAAGACAGATTTATCTGTCTCCCAACGTTGTCCAAGTTGTTTTTCAACTTCTCCCCAAGACAGATTCATCTGTCTGACAAAGTTGTTCAAGTTGTCCCCGTTGTTCAAGTTGTTTTTCTATATGTCCTAAAAGTTGTCTTAGTGCAATTATAACAAATCGAATAAAAAATAATCAAAAATATGCGTGATTTCAAAAATATCAAGGTCGCCGTTGCCGGCACAGGCTACGTCGGCCTGAGCATTGCCACCCTCCTCGCCCAGCACCATCATGTGACAGCTGTCGATGTCATCCCCGAGAAAGTCGAGAAACTCAACCGCCGTGTC
>ENA-OPRX01000800-OPRX01000800.1-human-gut-metagenome-genome-assembly--contig:-NODE-800-length-18883-cov-3.125186_pt1 | contig 18883 bp, 13 predicted proteins | sample MGYA00241450_ERZ501892 | MGnify/ENA primary metagenome ERZ501892 (study PRJEB25962, sample SAMEA2042223) | human gut metagenome | biome: human gut; feature: human-associated habitat; material: faeces...
GGAGAATAGGACGTGATCCGGTAAAAAGAAAACTCCCTCCCGAATTTTGCACGTTACCAAAATTCGGGAGGGAGTTTTCTCTTTACCGGTCGCAGAGCCTACCGAAGAGGCAGTCGTTCTGCAGTTATATGTCTGCTTTTATTATTCCCCTACGTGGAACGCCACGCGGAGTTCCTCGATCTCCTCGTCGGTGATCGGGTTCAGCTTGCCCAAAGGAGCGGCGAGGATCAGCGAGCGGGCGCTGAAATCTGCCACCTCAAGACGGTCGAACGTGTTGATGAGCTGGTCACCGGTCACGACGACGGAATCGTTTTCCAGCATCACGAACGGTCTCTGTTTGAACTCATCGGCGAGTTCTGTCAGATGCTCGTTGTACTGGCTCCCGAACGGGAATGTCGGAATGTCCTGAAGGAATATCCAGCTCTCCGGGATTGTTCGCACGTCGAATTTCACTCCGGTCGTGCAGAATCCCATCAGGGCAGGGGACTGGGTCAGGATGATTGAGTTGACCTTCGGGTTGCGGCGGTAGATCTCGTAATGAAGTGCCACAGAGCGGCTTGCGTTCTTCCCGGCCTCTACCATTCCGTCTTTGATCTGCACGATGTCTTCCGGCTCAAGATCCCAACGCTGCATGCTGGACGGAGTGATGAGGAAATCATTGCCTCTCCAGCGCACGGATGCCGTACCGTAGGAACTGCACATAAGCCCTTGTGAGCAGGCTCTGCGGACAATTTTGCAGATTTCCGCGCGGATCGCCCTCTCATCTGAAGGGTGCGTTACGTTCATAAAGTGTTGGAACGGAACGTTCACGGCTTTCTCGTGCTGGAGGATCTGATCCTCGCTGAGGTATTTAGGCTCTCCCAAAGTCTTGGCGTTCAGGATTGTGCGCGCGCAGAGCTCCAGGGTCTCAAACCTCTGGTAAGCATCAGCGATGTCCTCACCGGCAACCACGACACCGTGGTTCTCCATGATGACGGCCTTGTAGTCCGGGTTCTTCTTGAATTCGGCCACAATTTTCTTTCCCAGAAGCTCGCTTCCAGGGAGGGCATATTCAGCGAATCCGACAGGGCCGCAGGTCGCGCGCGCCTGAGGGATGATGCTCGTGTCCGGAACCTGGTGAACCATACTGAAGGTGACCAGTCCAGGAGGGTGGGCGTGGATCACTGAATGAATATGCGGGTTCATCTTGTAGATGGCCTTGTGGAAAGGGTACTCGGATGAAGGTCTGTGAGGTCCGATGATGGTTCCGTCAGCCTTCACGCACATGATGTCCGCCGGAGTCAGCGAACCTTTGTCAATCGCCGCCGGGGTGATCCACATATCTCCGTTCTCGTCCATGATGGACAGGTTTCCGCCGGAGGTGGTGGTCATCTCGCTGCGATAAATCCTGCCGATGATGATAGCGATCTGCTCGGCCGGATGCATCAGATTTACGTCAAGTTGTTTCATGATATTAATGAATTACATTGGAAGCCGCTTTACTTTGCCTGAAGTCAAGGTCGCTTCCCGGATTTACAATTATGCCAGCATGACCTGCCCTCCCGTCACAGGGATGGCCTGTCCGGTCTCTCCGGTCTGGTCGATGGCGTAGAGGATGGCCTTGCAGACATCCACAGGGTTGCATCCCTTGCGCATAGGCACCTGGGCGAGATAGTAGTCCTTGACATCCTGCACGGTCTTCGCTCCCGGAACCTTGCCGGCGTTGAGGTACTGGATGAACAGTCCGTTCTCCGGGTTGCTCCACAGCGGGCCGTCGTAGTAGTTGCCAGGGCAGATGCTGTTGACTTTCACCCTGTAAGGGGCGAGCTCAAGCGCGAAGGACTGGGTCAGGCCTATTCCACCGAACTTGCCGCCGGCGTAGGCAAAGTTGGCCTTGCTGCCGCGCAGGCCGCTCTTGCTGTTGACCTGGATGATGTCGGCGAAATATTCAGGATCATATTTCGTCTCGATCTTCATTATGTGTGAGGCGACCTTCGCGCAGAAGAAGTAGGCCTCATAGTTGATCTTGGTGACGAACTCGAAGTTCTCCGGAGTCATCACGTCCAATCCGCCGGCGCGGACAACCCCGGCGTTGCTGACGAACGCGTCAAGCGCGCCGAAGTTCAGAATTGTCTCCTTCATCAGGTTCCGGAGGCTCGCCATGTCCGCGACATTTGTCTTTACGAATATGGCCTTGTTGGCTCCCGCTTTCTCGTTGAAGCTGGCGGCGGTCTTCTCGCCGGTCGCCTCGTTGAGGTCGGCCACCACGATGTTGGCTCCCTGGGCCATCAGCTCACGGGCGATGCCTTCTCCGAATCCCTGGGCGGCTCCGGTCACGATGATCGTGCGGCCTTCCACACGGCCTTTGGATGCACTGGAGGCCACCTTGCGGCGGTAGTTCTCCACCTCCCAGTTGTCGATGAAGTCGATCCAAGCCTGCTCCATCGGATGCTCTCCGCCGAAGCTCTGCGCATAGAACGCTACCTTCATCGCGTCCGTGAACACATCGGTGATGATCTGTGCGTTCCTGGAGCTGTCTCCCACGGCGATGAGTCCGATTCCTTTGATGAGCAATACCTTAGGCGTGTAGCCTTTCCCGCTTACGAAAGCCTCGATTTCCTTCTCGGCCTGCTTTAAAATCTCTTCATCTGACTCGGCTTCAATGAATATGTACGAGCTCTTGCAGTACACGATGATGTCCGGGGTGAACGGCTTCGCAATCTTGTCGAAACCGGATTTTCCGGGACAATCAGTCACTGAGCCTGTCGAAGTGACTGAACAACCATCAATGAAGAAGTCCACAAGGGCGTTCTTTGTGACTTTCAAGGTCTTGAAGCCCCTTCCGGAGCGCGAGAGCATCTGCCGGATAGCCGGAACGACATCCGTAACAGTCTCCGAGACAGCCGTGTCACCCTCCGGAAGAGCGGCGACCTTGGCCTCAAGTTTTCCAAGGACTTCTGAATATATTCCCTCAATCTCAGCGGTGGTGTCCCCACCCACGAATATTCCATGATTCTGAAGGAATATCACCTGGGGTTCCTTGCCTTTCTCAGCCTTGTAGGCCTTTATCCGGTCATAGACCTTCTTGAAAAGCGTGTAGCCCGGGTCGGTATATTCAATGTAAAGGGCATCTGGGAATATCTCCTTGCACGCGGCCTCGGCGTTCACCGAGCACATCAGGCCGTTGACAAGGGTAGGGTGGAGGTGAACCACGAAGGCGAATCCCATGCAGTTGTGCAGGGATGTCTCCACTGAAGGCCTTCTGTCCTTTGTTATGCAGGCCGCTGCGAGGTCGTTCTTGACTTGCTCCTCGCGGATTGCTGTGTCCTCATTGTAAGCCTTTTCGCCCATCTCGTTCAGAAGGGCTCTGTCAAGGACAGCGAACCCGTCCTCTGTTATAGTAGCGAGGGCGTGGCCGCTGGCCTTCACCCAAAGTCTGTTCTCATCCTTGTAGGAAGTGTTGCCACCTCCGGCGATCACGAACCTGGAGTCCTGTCCGAACTTCCGGGAAATCGCGATAAGGTCTTCAATCTGTTTCATATTCGTGTGTCAATTATGTGTTCTGTTCGCTGAGCTGACATATTCCTAAATGGCTAATGTCTTGCGGATCAGCTCGTCTCCCGCTTCGATGGAGTTCAGCCCAGCCTGGTGTGCGGCCACCGCGCAAGCTCCACGGTAGTTGGTCTCGCGCAGTTTTTCGCTGAGCCCTTCGGCGTTGTCGCGGGTGCGCAGACGGATCGGCTCCAGCGCCGGGGTGTTGTGCTCCGAGCCGAAAGTGACGATGAATCCCTCGTCCTGGAGGTAGCCTGAATATTCCTCAAGCACGGCCGTCGTGTTGCGGGTCGTGATGAATTCCACGGACTTGATTCCGCGCTTTTTCAGCGTGTCGGCGGCCTTTTGCAGATCGCCCTCGAAGTCGGTGAAGTTGCCTTTCGAGTCGTCCGCGAGGAACGGGTAGGTAGGGATTCCGCCGGCGGCCTTGATGATTTGGCAGACTGTCTCCATCGGCAGGAACGCCTTAGGATCCTCAGGCACGAACGCCGCGCCTCCGGCCTTGAGGAGCTTGCTTCGGATCTCGTTCTCCATCGCCGCCTCGTTGTCCGGTGCGGATTTCAGTGGCTGTCCGCCGAAGATTCTCTCGTAGAGGGCGAGCCTGTCCTGGATTTTGTCGGCTTTGGCGTCAACCGCCATCCTGAGAGCCTTCGCAAGGTGACGCTCACGCACCGATCCTCTGGTCAGTTCCTTGACAATATATTTGAAATCAACGTTGAATCCGGCCTTGACCTCATCCAGATGGGCGTTCAGTTTGGCGCACATCCTTTCAACCTGGGCGTTGGACTCAGCCCGTACATCGGCGAGCATCTGAGCCTCTTTGCCGCTGAGTATCACCGGATAGGCCAGTCCCTTTCCGCTCAGGTAGGTGCGTCCCGGGTTGTTCGGGTCGTTCACTCTTAATCCGGCGGCCTGGTCCTCGCTGTTCAGAGAGATGAACTCGATGTTGAACATCGGGTAGAGATGCCTTGCGGCGCATTCGTCATTCCACTCCCTGTAGCCGTCGAGGCTGTAGAAGTCATTGATTCCCACAACTTCGACACCTTCGGCGGCGGCCATATCAAGGGCTTGTCTCACGTCTTTGAAGGCGCTGAAGGAGTACGGTGTGTGCAGATGGGCGTTAACGTCGATTATCGTTTTCATATTCATGAATATTCTTTGTTCAAAGTTAGTAATAATCTTATAAAGGTCATTCTGCAATGCGGATTTTTGAAGCCGTTCGGTCAAATTTGAAATTAATTTGCTAAATTTGTGGAATATGCCACGAAATATTTTCGATAACATAAAACATCTTACAAATGGAAAAGAAACAACAAGGTAACATTTTCGCTATTGTGATTATGTTCTTCCTGTTCGCGATGATCTCATTCGTGACGGGATTCCAGAATCCGTTCGGAGTCATCGTGAAGCAGCAGTTCGCTGCTTCGAACTTTATGTCCCAGCTGGGCAACGCCGCCAACTTCATCGCCTATGCGTTCATGGGTCTGCCAGCTGGTATGATCCTGTCCAAGAAGGGCTACAAGTTCACCGCCCTCGCGGCCGTGACCGTAGGATTTGTCGGAGTCGGCATCACATTCCTTTCAGGAATCGCCGGCAGCTTCGCCGTCTATCTTCTCGGCGCGTTCATCTCTGGTTTCTCAATGTGTATGCTCAACACGGTTGTGAACCCTATGCTCAACACTCTCGGTGGTGGTGGAAACAAGGGTAACCAGCTCATCCAGTGGGGCGGATCCTGCAACTCCTTGAGCGCCACGATCGTGCCCGTGCTCGTGGGTTATCTCATCGGTGACGTTACGAAGGACACCCAGATCGCCGATGCCAATCCGGCGCTCTTCATCGCGATGGGCATTTTCGCTCTGGCGTTCATCATCATCGCGGCCTCGCATATTCCTGAACCTGAGCTTGAGGCGGCTGCTGCTTCCGGAAAGACGCAGCAACTCACCATCGGCGAGAGCGTCAAGGGAGCCCTCTCCTTCAAGCATTTCGTGCTTGGTATCATCGCCATATTCGTCTATGTGGGTGTCGAGGTAGGTATTCCTAACTTCGTGAACCTATACATGACATCCGCCGAGATCGGCATCAGCGCCGCTGTGGCTGGAACAATTGTCGGGATGTACTGGTTCCTCATGCTTTGTGGTCGTCTCGTGGGAGCTTCCGTCGGAGGGAAGGTCTCCAGCCGCGCCATGGTCAGCTTCGTGGGCACTGTCGCCATCATATTCCTTCTTCTTGGAATGTTCCTTGGTGACACGACAACAGTCAAGTTCCCGGCCATCACCTCCCAGCTGTCATTCTCCCTCGCCGAGATTCCGATCGGAGTGATGTTCTTCATCCTCTGCGGACTCTGCACATCCGTGATGTGGGGCGCCATCTTCAACCTTGCCGTCGAGGGTCTCGGCAAGTACACATCTATCGCTTCCGGCCTGTTCATGGTGATGGTTTGCGGTGGTGGAATCCTCCCTCTCATCCAGGGTGCCGTCGCTGACGCCACCAACTATCTGATGAGTTACATCGTTATCATCATCGGTGTCGCCTATATCCTTTGGTACGCCCTCTTCGGCTCTAAAGTAAAGAAAACCGCTTAATTTGAAATCCCGTCCCGGTGGGGTTCTCCACCGGGACTTATCATAGCCAAATATTATGGAACAGAATCTAGTAATAGGAATAGATGTCGGTGGACAGACCACCAAATGCGGGGTTGTTGACGCGCGCGGAACCGTGCTCGCCCAGACAGTCATCCGTTCAGACTCCTACACTACTGTCGAGCCTTACATCGAGGAACTTGCCGCGGCGCTGAAGAAGATCATCACCGATGCCGGTGCCGAAGGGCAGATCCGTGGAATCGGTGTGGGCGCTCCTAACGCCAACTACTACACCGGTGAAGTCGAGAATGCCGTTAACCTTTCTTGGGGAAGAGCTGGTTCGATTCCTTTCGCCAAGATGCTTACCGAAGCGATGGACGGCATCCCTGTGACCCTAACCAACGACGCCAACGCCGCCGCGATGGGTGAGATGACCTACGGTGCCGCGAGAGGTATGAAGAATTTCATCATGATCACCCTCGGAACCGGTGTCGGCAGCGGAATCGTCATCAACGGTGAGATGGTCTATGGCCACGACGGATTCGCCGGCGAGCTCGGCCACACCACGATCGTCCGCCACAACGGCCGTCATTGCAACTGCGGAAGAAACGGTTGCCTTGAGGCCTACTGCTCAGCGATCGGAGTCGCCAAAACCGCCCGCGAGTGGCTGGATATGAGCGATCAGCCATCGGCCCTCCGCAGCCTTGACAGCATCTCCTCAAAGGATGTCTATGAGGCCGCCAAGGAAGGCGATGCCCTTGCCATCAAGATCTTTGAATATACCGGAACCCTCCTCGGCCAGGCTTTCGCCGACTTCATCGCGTTCTCCTCTCCTGAGGCCATCGTTCTCTTCGGCGGTCTCGCCAGAAGCAAGGAGTTCCTCACCGAGCCGATCCTCCGTTCGATGAACGACAACGTTCTCCCTCTCTGGAAGAACAAGGTCCAGCTCGTATATTCCCAGCTCAAGGAGTCCGACGCCGCCATCCTCGGCGCCTCCGCCCTCGCCTGGGAACGATAGCCTTTCCCGATGCGGCATCCGGCCTGGCCTTGAAGCCTTGCTTGGTGCCGTTGAAAGAGCGAGCCTCCCTTCAACCGTGGAGCGTAAACTCTTGTAAATGAATATACTGACGCACCCTCCTTGTGCCTGACATAGGTCTGAGGAGGGTGCGTCATTTTGTTGATCTTCAGTTGCTTGGTCTCCACGGAAATACCGTGCGGCCTTTCGGCGGAAGAATGCGGTATTCTACACTTTTCTGTCAAGAATCTCCTTGTGGAACGGGCCGACACACTTGCTAAATTCGCAACATGAGTTGCGCGAAGATTCTTTTGCTCTTATTAATGGCTTGCGAGAACTGGCTCAAGTGCCACTCTGCAAACTTATTTGCTCTTTTATAAATTACTCTTGCTTTTCCGTGTAATGTATTATAAATTTGTGATATAGTATTGTATATGATCCTATGACCTAGTGGCCGGACAGTACTGTAGGCGTGACTAGCGATTGACTCAACATAGGAGACCGACCTCTGAAATCGTAGAAGCAGTATTGCCTATGATTATTCTTAACGATTGGGAATCAATTCTTTTTTTTTGTAAAACTTTGGACAAAGACTTTTTATGAACAAACAACTTCTTTTTTGTGTTTTGTCTCTTCTCGCCGTTCTCTCTGTCAGTTGTAATAAATCTGATGGAGAATCTACTATCTATGGCAAAAGCTGGGAAGAAAAATGGATTGTTGCATCAAAGATAATCACCGCTACAGGAGCCAATGGGCCTGAGACATGCTATTGGATAAAGGTTGACAACAACCCTGTCTGGCACATTAGTCATAGCCAGATAGATGGCTTCAACTATGAAAGTGGCTACGAGTACGAACTGCTTGTTAATGCGCAAGAAATACTTGATCCTCCTCAGGATGCGTCTTCCTGTGAATATACACTTCTCTCTGTTGTGTCAAAAATATTAAAAGACTCTGATGTCCCGCTTTTGACAAATACTCCATTAGAATGAATGTCGAATGCCGAATCTTTTCAAAATGGTTCAAGACATTTTTCTGATTCTGTTGCCATTATTGAAGGAGATATTCTCCTTTCAAAAGAGCAGACTGAAACTATTATGACAAGATCTGGAGCAATAACAGATGTTATAAAATATTGGCCAGGTAATACGGTGTATTATACATTCGCACAAGATTTTTCTTTACAATCAAATGTTGAAAGGGCCATTAATGAGTGGGAAAACAAAACAAGTTTAACATTTGTAAATGGTACTGGTTATGGTAATTACATAGAGTTTTTCCACGGATCTGGTAATTATTCATACTTAGGAACGTGTTTCAGTTATTAGTGCCGTATGATCAGTTCGATGCGATTAAACAGTGGCGTATGGATTTCTTTTGGAATGGGAATTTTGTCATTAACCTTGCTATACTGTACTATATCATATTTAAAATAACGGCACGAAAATATAGAAGATGAAGCTTAAAAATATATACGAGTTGACCACAAAATATTGCAAATCGTTAATTGTCAACATATTATTTATTTAATGACACATTGCTTATAATTGTCTTGATATTAGTGCGATACACCGAAAGTTAGTCGATCCCTAAATTTAACCCACGTCCTCTAAAAGCGGGAATATGACAGAAAGACGCTCGTGAAGAGATCATTGTCCCTCTAAAAGCGTGATTTGTACAAATTAACGCCTGTGAAGGAGCGTTATGGACGGTTAACGGCAGCATTGGCAAGAATCTCTTTTAGGAACGGGCCGGTGACGGAGGCGGGGTTCTGGGCGAGTTGCTCGGGAGTGCCTTGGGCGACGATGAGGCCGCCGCGGCGACCACCGTCGGGACCGAGGTCGAAGAGGTAGTCCACACTCTTGAGAACATCCAGATTGTGCTCGATGATGATCACCGTGTTGCCTTGATCGACAAGTTGTTGCAGAACGTTGAGCAATACCTTGATGTCTTCGAAGTGAAGGCCGGTCGTCGGCTCGTCAAGGATGTACAACGTGTTGCCGGTCGCCTTTCTGAACAGCTCCGCCGCCAGTTTCATTCGCTGACTCTCGCCGCCGGAAAGTGTCACGGCTGACTGGCCGAGATGAACGTAACCGAGACCTACATCGACCAACGCTTTCAGTTTCTGGGCGATGGCCGGAATCGGCTTGAAGAACTCATAGGCCTCGCTGATAGGCATCTCAAGCACATCGTTGATGCTCTTGCCCTTGTAATGCACGGCCAGCGTGTCCTCCTTGTACCTCTTGCCCCTGCACTCATCGCAGACCACATTCACGGACGGCAGGAAGTTCATCTCGATGACCTTGATTCCGGCCCCCTTGCAGGCCTCGCAGCGTCCACCAGCCACGTTGAACGAAAACCGGCCGGCCTTGAACCCGCGTACCTTTGCGTCCGGAGTGTCGGCGAACAGGTTGCGGATGTCGTTGAACACACTCGTGAACGTGGCCGGGTTTGATCTCGGCGAACGTCCGATCGGGCTCTGGTCGATCTCTATCAGCTTGTCGATGTTCTCGACACCCTCCAGTGAATCGTAAGCCAAAGGATGCAGCTTAGCCCTGTAGAACTTGTTCTTGAGAATCGGCATCAGAGTCTCGTTGATGAGCGTGGACTTGCCACTCCCACTCACTCCGCTGATCCCGATGAAGCATCCCAGCGGAAAATCTACACTGACATTCTTCAGGTTGTTGCCCCTCGCTCCCTTGATGCTCAAGAACTTGCCGCTTCCTGCCCGGCGCTCGGACGGAATCTCGATCGAATCTTTCCCTTGAAGGTAATCCAGCGTCTTTGACTTCCCGAATATGCAGTGTCCGGCGGTCTCCTTGTCCAATGAGGAAGGAATCTTTCCGTTGTCCGAGGAATATTCCATCAGAGCTTTCAGAGGTGCGTTCAGGCATATTTTCCCGCCTTTGTCGCCGGCCCCTGGACCCACATCCACAAGCCAGTCGGCACTCATCATCGTCTCGTAGTCGTGCTCCACGACCATCACGGAGTTGCCCTCGTCCCGGAGTTCCTTCAACGAGTTGATCAGCTTGCGGTTGTCCCTCTGGTGCAGTCCGATTGACGGCTCGTCCAGGATGTACAGCACGTTGACGAGTTTTGAACCGATTTGCGTGGCGAGCCTGATCCTCTGGCCCTCTCCGCCGGAAAGCGAGGCAGTCGGGCGGTCAAGTGACAGATAGTCAAGACCTACGTCCAGCATAAACTGAACCCTTTCGTTGAGTTCCTTGAGAATGTCCCGCGCTATATTGTTCTCTCTTGTGTTTAGTTTCCCTGGCAACGACGCGAACCATTCCTTGAGTTCGGTCATCTCCATCGCCGCCACCTCTGAGATAGTCTTGCCGTCAATCTTGAAGCAGCGGGCGTTCTCGTTCAGCCTGGTGCCGTGGCAGACAGGACACACGATCTTCTCGTCGATGTCGTCCACGATTCCGTCAAACGTAACCATTTCGGACAGACTACCTTCGCCTACACGGAACAATTCATCACTTCCGAATATGATGTGCGAGATGGCCTCGTCCGGAATCGAGTCGATAGGATCGTACAGAGAGAAGTTGTATTTCCGGGCGATGGAGCGGATCACATCATATTTCTTGGTCTCACGCATTTTACCCAACGGGACTATTCCCCCGTCTGCGATTGACACTGATCTGTCAGGGATGATGGAATTCATATCCACATTCACTATCATTCCAAGTCCTTTGCAGTGAGGACAGTAACCTTCTGGGGAGTTGAATGAGAAAGAGTGTGGCGCTGGTTCCTGCAAGGATATTCCCGAATCAGGATCGACAAGGTGCTTGGAGAAATGCCTCAGTTTGTCAGAGCCGAACTCCAGCAGGGCGACCGAGCCTTTGCCAAGATTCAGAGCCGACATCACGGAGTCCCGGACCCGTTTCTCATCGCCCTCAGACGGCTTGAGCTTGTCCACGACCAGTTCTATGAAGTGGCTTTTGTAGCGGTCCAGAGCATCAACCTCGTTCAGCGGGAGTATATTCCCGTCCACTCTGACATCGGTGTAGCCTCGTTTGCGGAGCTGGTCGAACAGCTCGCGGTAATGTCCCTTGCGCCCCACGACCAACGGAGCGAGCAGATAGCACTTCTTGCCCTTATATTCATCCATTATGAGGTCCACGATCTGCGCGTCCGTGTAGCGGGCCATCTCCTTCCCCGTGACCGGTGAATATGCCCTCGAAGCCCTCGCGTACAGAAGCCGGAGGAAGTCGAATATTTCGGTGATGGTTCCGACGGTGGAGCGTGGGTTGTTGCCCGTGGTCTTCTGCTCGATGGCGATGATCGGACTCAGTCCCGTTATGCTCTCGACCTCAGGCTTTTCCAGTACACCCATAAAGTGCTTGGCGTAAGGCGAAAGAGTGTCCAGGTACCGTCTCTGCCCTTCTGCGTAGATCGTGTCGAACGCCAGCGAGGACTTCCCGCTGCCGCTTAGCCCCGTCACCACCACAAGTTCTCCTCTTGGAATGTCAACGTTCACACCCTTAAGGTTATGCGCCTCCGCTCCCCGGATCTCGATATATTCTTTCTTGCTCATCATTTCCGCTTTATTCCGCAAATTTAACGAATATTCAGTAAATTTGTAGTCAAGAGTAAAACAGACGAATCAATGAGTCAGGATCATCAACTGAACATCAAGACATTTAATTTCAATTCGTTCCGGGAGAATTGCTATGTGCTTTGGGACGGAAGGGGGAATTGCGTTTTTGTGGATCCGGGGTGCTATTGGCCGGAAGAGTTCGCTAAGCTTAAGGAGCTGGTGAAGACGGAACGGCTGACACCGAAGGCCATCTGGCTGACGCACGGGCATTTCGACCACGTGCACGGGGTGCTGAGGATCGTCCAGGAATATTCAGTGCCGGTGCTGATGTCGCCGGAGGACAAGATGATTCTGGACAACAATCCGGCGGCCGTGAGGGAGTTCGGGCTGGTAGCGCATGATTCCTCTGAGATCAAGACGGTGGACATCCGTGACGGGGAGGTTCTGGACACGCTTGAGGGGTCACCTTTCAGGGTGATAACCACTCCAGGACACACTCCAGGTGGGGTTTGCTACTACGATGAGACGGACAAGGTCCTGCTGACAGGCGACACTCTTTTCGCCGGGGCGATCGGGCGTTCGGACCTTATAGGAGGGGATTATGACCATCTGATAATCAGTATAATGGATAAGTTGATGGGACTGCCGGGTGATGTGGATGTGCTTCCGGGGCACGGACGCAAGACCACGATTGCAGACGAAAGGACCCACAACCCGTTCCTCCAACCGTTCAACGAGCCGGAGGAGGATCTTGACTGGGACGGGGAAGGAATAGAGATAGAAGGAGAAAAATAATGCACATAGGAATAGCAGGCAACATAGGCAGCGGCAAGACCACCCTCACAAGGATGCTGGCCGCGCATTACGGATGGACACCGAAGTACGAGTCGGTGACATACAATCCATATCTGGAGGACTACTACAAGGACATCCCCCGCTGGTCGTACAATCTGGAGACATATTTCCTCGCCCAGAGGTTCAAGGACGTGCTGGAGATAGCCAAGAGCAAGGACGTGATCATCCAGGACAGGACGCTCTTCGAGGGCGTGCACATCTTCGTAGCCAACAACTATGCGATGGGCAACCTCACCAAGCGCGACTACGAGACCTACATGGACCTCTACAACGTGATGGCGGCGACGGTGCGCAAGCCGGATCTGCTGATCTACCTCAAATCATCGGTGCCTCACCTCGTGGCGCAGATCCAGAAGCGCGGCCGCGACTACGAGCAGACGATGAGCCTTGAATATCTCAGCGGCCTGAACGACCGTTATGACAAGTGGATCAATGAATATGACGGCAAGGTCCTGACCATCGAGACCGATGATCTCGACTTCGAGAACCGCCCCGAGGACTTCGCCTCCATCACCGACCGCATCGATGCCGAACTCTACGGCCTCTTCCCTCTGGAGAAGTAGTCAGACACATTGCCCCTTCTCCCTGGCCACAAAACCCTATCCTCGGTCACTGAGCTTGTCGAAGTGACCGAACGTCGCACCTCATTCTCCGAAAGCCGAGAGAATTGATGTCGGGGTGATAGCTGAACCATCGGATGTGAATGCACCCATATCGTAGGCACCCCAGTTGCGCCCCTGTTTCTCATAAATGGCAGGTCTCCATTTTCCGTCAACCTGCGGCTCCCAGTAGAACACACCGGCGCAGACGGACAGGGACTTGACCGAGTTCATAAAATCGGTCAGGCATTGGGTGGATGTGGCGATCTCTGACGCGGAGGCCTTGACACCAACCTCACAGACCATCACCTTGCAGCCATACTTCGAGGCTAAAGTCTTAATATTCAATATGGCGGCAGAGTTCATCGCCTTCCAGGTCATTTGGGAGTTGGTCATCGGATAATGCGACAGTCCGATCATATCGAACTTTCCACCGTTGGCCTTGAGCTTGTCGAAGAACCAGGTGTTGTCCTGATAGGCATTGTCGATGTGGACAATCACCTGAGCGTCAGGGAACACGGATTTGACAGCGTCATAGCCTGCCGTGGTGAGGGCGGCATAGTTTGACCAGCCTCCCGGAATATCCCCTTTGTCGTTATAGAGACGTCCGGTCTCCCAAAGCATTCCCGGTCGGGTCTCGTTGCCGACCTGCACCCAATGCGGAGTGACTCCTGCGGACTTCAAGGCGGTCAGAACATCCTTGGTGTGCTCGGCGACCTTGGCGGAAAGGCCTTTCAGATCCAGGCCAGCCCACTCGGCGGGAGTATTCTGACGGCTCGGATCAGCGAAGAAATCGCTGTAGTGGAAATCAATCATCACCGACATTCCGGCCTCGGCGGCCCGTTTGGCCATATTCACGACATCGTCCTTGCCGCTCCAGCCATTGGCATCCTCCGGCTTGACCCACACACGGAGACGGATGGCGTTGACCCCGGCCGCCTTCAAGACAGGATAAAGTCCGGTGTTCCCTTTGGAATCCTTGAAGGCCGAGCCATTGATTCTGGCCGGATTATGCTCCATATCATATTCCATCTCCGAAGCCCAGCTGACATCCGCACCCCGTGCGAACGCCACTTCGTCCACAGAAGGCGCATCCGGTTCGTCTTTCTGATTGCCTCCGGATCCACCACAGCCGACAAACAGGGAGGAAACCGCAAATGCCAATGCGGACAATGTAGCAAGACGTGAATATAATGTACTCATACAGCGTAACGTCTTTCAAAAGATCCGGTGACCGGGACGGCCACTAAAGGCTTTCGATGTTCTTCTCGTTGAGTAGATTCTTGCCCTCGGCGGTGTAGGCGTATTCGATGCGGTCAGCATAATGCTTCTCGACCTTGCCACGGACAATCTTCATCGTGCTGTTGACCAATCCGTTCTGCTCGGTGAAAGGCTCTGGAAGCACAGCCACGGCGGCCGGCAGCCACCTCTCCGGGAACATACCCTCGTGTGAGCCGCCCTTCTTGTAGGAATCAATCTCTTCCTGGATCTTCTTCAGCATCGCCTCCTTGCCCTCACGTGTGGCTGGATCCAGACCCTTCGAGGAGACATATTCCTTGAGGGCATCCTTCGCCGGAACGATCAGGACGATGGTGTAAGGATCTTGGTTGTTGTGCAGGATGACCTGCTCGATGTACTTCGAGCCGTCGGTCAGGGAATCCTCGAAGCCTTCCGGACTGTATTTCTCTCCGTCGGATGAGATCAGCAGAGACTTGAAGCGGCCGACAACGTAAAGATATTCACTATCATACATATAGCCCATATCTCCAGTGTGCAGCCAACCGTCGCGGAGAGCCTCGGCAGTGCCTTGTGGATTCTTCCAGTAGCCGGCCATCACGTTCTCTCCCCGGATGACGATCTCGCCTTTCTCTCCCGGAGGAAGTACGTTGCCGTCCATGTCGCAGATCTTTAGGTCGAGGGGCCGCACCACGGCCCGAAGAGCCGAACATCGCATGGCCGGTCGAGTTGGCGGAGATGATAGGGGTCGCCTCGGACACGCCGTAGCCTTGGAACATAGGAATGCCGATGGCGCAGAAGTACCTCTGAAGCTCGATGTCCAGAAGCGCGCCGCCTCCCACAAAGAACTCCATCCTGCCGCCGAATCCCTCACGGACCTTCTTGAATATGATCTTGTCGAACAAGGCCATCAACGGCTTCTTCCCAAGCTGAAGGATGCCGCCACGGTTGTAATATTCCTTGTTGTAGGAGATTGCGAGGTTGAGGGCGTAGTTGTAGAGTTTCTCGACCTTCGGTCCCTGCTTGTGGATGGTGGTCTCAACGTTTTTCTTGAAGTTGCGGGCAAGCGCCGGCACTGACAGCATCACGTGCGGACGGACCTCCTTGATAGCTATAGGAATATTCCTGAGCGTGGCGAGCGGGTTGGCTCCGACAGGCACGGTGGCGATGCTGCTGCAATAGGACATCATCGTGTAGAATCCGGCCACGTGCGCGAAGCAGTGGTCAAGAGGCAGGATGATGAGCATCGTGGAATCAGGCTTGACTCCGATCACGGAATGAGCCTGCTCAACGTTGGCAGTGTAGTTGCGATGCGTAAGAAGAACGCCCTTAGGGTCGGCTGTTGTTCCGGAAGTATAGCTGATCGTGGCGTAATCGTCTGGCTTCACAGACTTGTAACGCTCCTCGAACTCGGCCTTGTGACCGAACAGGTAGCTGTCGCCGAGAGCCTGAACCCATTCCATCGAGACCTCCTTGGCGTTGGCCGCCGGAATGTTATCCAGCACGATGACCTTCTCCACGCAGTCCAGCTGTGAGATTATCCTGCGGATCTTCGGGAGTTGCTGTCCGGAAACGATCACGAACCTGGACTCGGAATGCTGGATCCTGAAAGTCAGGTCGTTGCTTTCCTCGAGCTTGATGGAGAGCGGGACGCTCACGCCGCCGGCGTAGAGGATTCCCAACTCGGAAAGGATCCACATGTTCCTTCCCTCTGAAAGGAGAGAGACCCTCTCGCCCTTGTTGAGTCCCATGGCCATCAGGCCGGCCGCGATGCGGTAGCCTTCCTTGCGGGTCTGCTCGAATGATGTCTCGGTCCACTTTTCATCCACTTTCTCGCGGAGGAACACGTGCGTAGAGTATTCGTGGGTATATTTCTCCACGAACTCGATGATTGTCGGTCTTGTAGCTGACATACTATGTAATCGTTAAAATTATCTTTGTCAAAACCGCGGCGGGTTATTCCTTGCCGCTAAGTCATTATTCATCAATCTGTCTGACCTCCGGGAAGAGGCCGAAGAGTTCGGCGTCTATCTTGTCGGTGACGGTCTGGAAGTCCTCCGGACGGTTCTCAAACTTGATGTTGTCCACATCGATGACCAGAAGATGCCCGTCATATTTGGAGATCCAGTCGTCGTAGCGCTTGTTGAGGCCCGTAAGATAGTCGATGCGGATGCTGCTTTCATATTCCCTGCCTCTCTTCTGAATCTGCGCCACCAGATTAGGAATGGTGGATTTCAGGTAGATCAGAAGGTCCGGCTTGCTGACCAGCGACATCATAAGGTCGAAGAGATCCGAGTAGTTTTCGAAATCGCGGGTGCTCATCAATCCCATATCGTGAAGGTTCGGGGCGAATATGCGCGCGTCCTCGTAGATTGTCCTGTCCTGGATGATGACATCGCTGCATCTTGAGATGTCCACGACATCCTTGAACCTTTTGTTCAGGAAATAGATCTGGAGGTTGAATGACCAGCGCTCCATATCAGCGTAGAAATCAGAAAGATAGGGGTTGAAGTCAACCGATTCGAACTTCGGAGTCCAGCCGTAATGGGCCGCCAGCATCTTTGTCAGGGTGGTCTTGCCACTGCCTATGTTGCCTGCTATCGCGATGTGCATATCCTTTGTGTGTTTTGTTCAGTCTTCTCGCTACCTCTTGTTGCAAAGATCATCAAATCTTTTCGATATGATTCCATACCTGCCGAAGAGACGCAGTGCAAAATTAATAAATATTCCTCGTAAACTCTGCCTTATCCAACAAGAATATGCCGGCATCGTCTCTGTCCCTCACAACGAGAACAACTCGTTGACCGTCTTCCCGAAAAATGCTGAGAGCCTCAGGGCAAGTTCCGTGGAAGGAACGAACTTGTTCGGATCGCCGAGGTGAGCAGCAGGGAAAAAGCTTGTCCATAACCTTCAAACAAGCAATCCAGCACAGCTTCTAAGACGCAATATGTTACTCCTGCCGCTGACTTTGTGAAGATTAACGTCTTGTTTGTTAATAGCTTAAGCGGTGACCTTTAGTGGACTTGCACTAAAGATAAGAATCTATTTGCGTTGTTCAGAATGTTTTACGCATCACTTGCTGATAGCCAACTGGTGACGTGTATAACCTTGACTTTCAGAACTTTAGGGCATAGCCTTCTGCTTGTAAGCACCGAAGGTTATCTGCTTATCTTCTGTGTTTCAGTGTTTTATCCTCCACCGCCTCAATCCGCAGGAATTTCCGCGCGTGCTCAATGCTGACTCCACAGCGGCTGATGAGCTCGTTGAGGTAGGCGATGCGCTCCTCTGCTTGGAGTCTCAGCACATCCTCGATGCCTGAAAACCGCCCGTCTGCCGCCAGATGGTGTGTCATCTTCTTGTAGTCGGCACCAGAATAAGGATCGTGTGGCTCCCTGATGTCATATTCACTGCCTGTGTTGCTGCTGAAAGCGGTCAGCATATTCCTATAACTTCCATAGTAACTGATCACACGTTTGAAATCAATGACTGAATATTCCCTTACAATGAAATCAATAAGCTGTTTCTTCTCGCTCACATTCAGCGAAAGGAACAAGTCATCAAGCACTTCGTACGAAAGCGGTCTGCCGTGTGCATGTAGCATCTTTACTCTCGAAAGTGCTTTTCTCATACTTACAGATGCTTCACGAGGGATGAGCTTGTCTGAATATGGATGGTCAGATTCCGCATAGACCAGGAAATTCCAACGCCAGTCTTCCGCCCGCTTGCAGATACGGTCCTCAACCGGGTTGTTGTAGAGGTAGGCGAGTGAGGTTCTGGCCTGCTTGCCGTCTCGTTTGTTGGACAGCCCGTAAGTGGAAAGCAAACTCCCCTTTAATCCGTGTCTGATGTTGTAAGTCTTTGAGAATTTTGAGCATAGTTCCTGCATGAACCTCGCGATAGTTTTGTGATCCTCAGCCTCGACCAGTACATGAATATGATTGTACATCAAGCAAAGCCCCAGCACACGGATCCTATGCTTGGCCGCAGTCAAAGAGAATATCGTAAAGAAAACCAGCGAGTCCTTCACGCTGTAGAACACCACGAATCCGGACCGTGCTCTCTGGAAGATATGCCCGACCGCACCCTTCTGATAAATCATTCGCCTCAAACGAGCCATAATTCAATAATTTAAGTTGGTCAATATGTTTGTGACAAGATAGGCATTTATCCGTAGAACTCCAAAAGAATTCGGACCAGGCATTTTAGGCTTGCGCTTAACATATAGATGAATCTTTATTATGTCGAAAGGCCTAAGTAGAATGTAAAAAAATAACATGCATCACTTTAAATTTGCGGTAGTTTGACACTTTAAAATCCGAAAATAGTTAAAAATATTTGATAGAGTTCGTTCAGAACTCTTTTTTTTTGTCAAATTTATTTTCTATATTTGTAATGCCTTTGTGATGCTTATTAGATTTTACAGATATGATTCTAAAGACTCTGTCAATGGGCAAGCAGCCCATCTACTATGTTCAGAAGAGTTACCGCAACGAAGACGGTAAGCCTTCCACCAAGTACGTAG
>ENA-OPRX01000802-OPRX01000802.1-human-gut-metagenome-genome-assembly--contig:-NODE-802-length-18853-cov-8.824503_pt1 | contig 18853 bp, 10 predicted proteins | sample MGYA00241450_ERZ501892 | MGnify/ENA primary metagenome ERZ501892 (study PRJEB25962, sample SAMEA2042223) | human gut metagenome | biome: human gut; feature: human-associated habitat; material: faeces...
CCCGACCCTCTGCTTGTAAGGCAGACGCTCTGAACCAACTGAGCTATGCTCCCAAGCTTATTTGCATTCCGACTTGGTCTCTATTTCCAAATCGGGAATGCAAATATATGACTATTTTTCCATTCGACAAAAATAATTTGACATTTTTGCCCCGGAATCAAGAATTTACTGCGCCACACCCCAACGGACATTGATTTCATGCGCATACTTCACCTTCTCGAGAAGGAATTTGCGCACGTCCTTCCATCTATAGTATGGACCTTCAACCGGTGTCAAAGCCGGCACGAGACGTTCCTGTTCATTCAAGAGAAACTTGACAAGAACATCCTTGCACTTGGTGTCACCATCCTTACGATAGAACACCATCTGCAGGTTCATTGCCATCGGGACATATTCTGACGTCATCCAGTACTTCCAGACATCCTTTGCCGGAAGCCTCTTGTCGCAGCCCTCGATGCCGATCAATGCAGAAAGCGGCGCCACAGACACGTCGTGGGCAAATCTGAGGTCCGCAGCACGCTGACTCCCGGATGTAAGCGCCGCATCCGCCTTCGCGATAAAATCAGAGAGCAGAGTTTCTGTCAATGACATCCTGCGTCCGCCGGACTCCACTGAATTGCACATCTCAGAATAGATTCTGCAGGCATTGACCTTAGCCAGCTGATACCTCATATCCTCAGTATAATACGCAGGCACACACACATCGTCCAGCCTGATATCCGGCGCGATACTGCCCCAGATGAGCACCTCCCTCATGAACTTCCAGGACGGAGAAACCAGCTTGGCACCTTCTTCCGGATCCTTGAAAATGGAAGAAAGGAATGCTGTAGTATCCAACAACGCCTTGGCCAATGAGTCCGTAACATCACTGCCGAGGTGTACGATATCGAAATAATCCGCAGGCTTGTAGAGAAGGTATGCCATATAGGAATCCCCGCTATGGACATTGACCTTGAGGCTCTTGCGTTCCTTCTTAAGCCTTTTTGTAAACGCCATCATACTCTCCTGGCATCTTCTGACAGTGCTTGAAGCTGCGTCCACATAGATTCTTTCCTCACTTGAGAACACCTCCGGAAAACGGCGATACATACGTTTCGCTATCATCTGATGCTCCTCCACTCCGAGTTCGGAGAGTTTGCCCAAGTTTCCCACTGTAGCAGAATCGACTTTCATCAATTCGCGGTACAATGCCATTCCACGCTCAGTAAGCATTCCGGTTTCCGCAGCCTTACGGATTTTTTCCGGCGCCTTGTCAAACTTCTTGGACGAATCGTGATAGCGTGAGCCATGACGGCCTATATGACTGATATAGAACGGATTGTATCCTTCCGGCGCTGCCGTGTCCTGCATATTGCCAGGCTTATATACATGGTAGATGCCGACTCCTGCATAAGGATCCGCCGCCAGTTTTTCACGAGTTACCTGTGCAGAGGCATTGACACAGACAAAGAGGGAAGCCGCTGCAGCAACGAAAATTCTTATCGGTTTCATGGTGTTATTTTCTTGGTCTCGCTGTTCTCATTGACTTGATGGCCTTGTCCTGGAGAGAATGGATTTCTTTCCTGCTCCAAGGAAGTCCGATGAACTCGGACGGGTAGTCGGTCTCGATGATGTCCGGTTCGGCCAGAAGTTCGCGCTCATAGGCGATGCGGCGGTCCACATCTTTCTTCACCTTGTCGGAAGAGCCTGTGATAGAGGTCATTATCATCACGCCCTTCTTATGCAGTTCGCGGTAAATGTCATGAAGTTCAGGGTTCACGGCCAGACGTATATAAGCCATGATGTGGTCCCATGGAATAGGGCACTCATCGTAAGCCTTAAAATGTTCAGGCTTGCTGATTTCCACGCAGAACATCACATTCTGCACGCCGTGATTCCAGTAGTACAGAGCCTCGTCGATGGAACGCACGCTCAACATGATGTTGTGGTACATTGACCAGTCCCCTCCCGGAAGCAGCTGCTTGATATAGTAGTCCAAAGCACCCTTCTTCTCTGCATCGCTCACGCCCTTGGTATTGATGTACTTGTTGTCGAAGTTGAAGACGACCTTATCCTTGCCCCACTCCAGCATCTCCTTCAATGTCGGTATCTTGTAAGAGGTCTCCTTACCCTTTCTGTCCACGAGATTGAACTGGCGGATCTGCTCATAGGTATAATCACAGACCTTGCCTTTGCCCGTCGTGGTCCTGTCCAGCGTAAGATCATGCATCAGTACCATGACACTGTCCTTCGTGAAACTGAAGTCGATTTCGAAGAACGTCGGCATCATTGACAATGTCTTTTCGCACGACTCGACGCAGTTTTCCGGATAACCTGCCATCATACCGCCACGATGAGCGCTGATGATGACATCTCTCTTCGGAGAATATCTGAAATAATTCTGAAGGTCTTCAAAAGAATTGATTTCCACCTTGTTACGGTCAATGCCTTCCTGGTATCCGGCTTCGGGATTCTGAGCATTAGCCGCAGTCACGGCCATAGCGAACAATGCTGCAGCCGCGATTGTAAGTCTGTGAAGCATCATATCTTTTCCACCTCTTTATAGGCATTGACAATCTCCTGAAGCATCGGATCTCCGGACTTGATGCCGGTAACGTCCGAAATGGCAGGGACAAGTCCCTCTGTAGCAATCTTTTCCATCAGCTGTACGCTCTGAGGATCTTCAGGATTGTTGAAGTGCAATGCAGCACCTACTCCGAGCAGAATCTTGTCATAAGGCAGTCCGAAACTCTTGGCTGTCATTACCGGCTTTATGAGTCTGTCGTCCGGAGAAAGCTTTCTTATCGGCTCACGGCCCACACGGGTAACGTCGTCCTTGAGATATGGATTGTGGAAACGCTTGATAATCTTCTCGATATATTTGAAATGAGCCTCATGGTCGAAGCCGAACTGCTTTACCAGAGCCTCGCCGCTCTGCTGCATCGCAGCGTGCACGACAGCGTAGATTTCAGGAGTTTCAATGCTCGCGAGAATGGTCTGGCAGCCCTTCATCTTGCCGAGATATGCTGTAATCGCATGACCGGTGTTGAGCGTAAACAGTTTCCTCTCAATGTATGCGAGGAGGTTGTCGGCCATATTCATACCTGCAATTTCAGGAGCTTTTCCGACGAACGCCTTTTCCTCGACATTCCATTCGTAGTATTTCTCCACAGCCACGTCGATAGGATTCTCGCTTCTTACCGGAGGGACAATGCGGTCAACAGAGCAGTTTGGAAAACCTGTGTGCGCGAGGCACCACTCTGCCTGAGCCTCGTCGAGATGAGAAAGCACAGCTTCCTTAAGACGTGACGATGCCATAAGTCCGTTTTCGCAAGCGATAATGTTCAGAGGAGCCTCGATTCCGGCTTCTTTTCTCGCGACAATGCCTTTGGCAATAGCCGGCGCAATGAACGGAAGTATCCTCAGTCCTACTGCTGTAGTCAGAAGTTCAGCTTCCTTTATCACATCCACTACCGCATCGGTAGATGAATCCACCGCACTGACGCCGGAAATCAGAATATCCTCACTGTCAACGTCCTTGATATGGACAGTGTACTGCCTGTCAGCATTGATCCTGTCCACGATTTCTTTGTTCACATCTGCGAACACTACCTTGTAGCCTGACTGCGAAAGTACGGCTCCGATAAATCCTCGGCCGATATTGCCGGCCCCGAATTGAACTGCTGTTTTCATTTATAAACGTTATTTAGTGTCATTTACTATTTTCCATGATTCCGGATTGCGGAAGCCTGCGAGGAATGCCTTCACATCCATCCGCTTCTTGCCCGAAAGCTGGACATCAGTCAGAGAAACCGCTCCGTCAGCCGTAGTGACAGCGAAGAATGATTTGCCGTCACTCAGAATCTCGCCCGGAACAGCCTCAGACTTGCCGGCTTTCTCAAGCATTGACCTGAAATCCTCTCCTTCCACCTTCTCTCCGAAATAAATCTTCAACTGGACCGGTTCCGGATGCGCTTCCGACTTCAGCATGGTAAATGCAGCCGGGTACGGGCTCAGACCGCGGATCAGATTGTAAACAGCGGATGTTTTCTTGTTCCAGTCAATGTCACACAGCTCCCGAGTGAGTTTCGGCGCCGGTTTCAGGACTTCCGAACCCTGGATGAAACTCCTCTGGACACGCGTTTCTATATTCTTCTCAATGATACCCTCAACGGTCTGCACCACGAGTTCCGCTCCGATCGGCATCAGTTTGTCGTGAAGCGTACCTGCCGTATCTTCCGGAGTTATACGGCATTCCTGCCTGAGCATAATTCCACCTGTGTCAATATCCTTGTCTATCATGAAGGTAGTCACACCTGTCATCTTCTCGCCGTTGATCACTGCCCAGTTGATAGGAGCAGCGCCACGGTACTGAGGCAGAAGGGCAGCATGGAGATTGAATGTGCCGAGCTTCGGCATTGTCCAGACTTCCTGCGGCAGCATGCGGAATGCGACGACCACGAAAAGGTCTGCATTGAATGCCGCGAGCTGCTTCAGGAATTCAGGATCCTTGAGCTTGAGCGGCTGGAGGACAGGGATATTGTTCTCCACTGCGAACTTCTTCAACGCACTTTCATTGACCTTCAATCCTCTTCCGCTCGGCTTGTCTGCCACGGTCACTACACCTACTACATTGTATTTGGCCTCAATGAGGGCCTTGAGAGGGGCAACCGCGAACTCCGGCGTTCCCATATAGACAATTCTTGTCTTTCTGAATATGCTCATAAACTTGCTCTTGATTTTTCTCCACCACGAACCGAAATTCTCCGTATTGAAGATTGCAGAATCGTGCGCTGCCTTCCAAGTGAAATACGCTCCGAGCGGTGCCAGGACAATGGTGGATATGAATACTCCGGCAGCTGCTGTAATAGCTCCGTCGCGTGCCAGTTTTGTTCCGGTAATATCGACTACCCAGTACAGGACGAAGAACAGGACGGCGATGATGGCAGAGACGCCCAGTCCGCCTTTCCGGATAAATGCCCCGAGAGGCGCTCCGATGAAGAAAAGGATGAAACAGGCCAATGCCTCCGCGAACTTCTTGAGCAGTTCCACGTCAGTACGTCTGAGGATGTAGATATAACCGTAAACGTCATTCTCATAGCTGCTTACAGCGGTGCAATACTCGATTGCCATGTTCTCGGCATTGCGGTACGCGCTGAGTTCCTCCTCCTTGCTGCCCCATTTTTTCAGTTTGCTTCTGTCGAACAATGTCGTACCTTGGAAATGGCTTGCAGTATCCAGCTGGTTCGCAAACCTGAGTATGCGTCTGGAGAAGAATGATGCCGTATTCACAGTCCATGTGGAATCGTTCAGATGCGTAAGGGAATCCTTTCCGTGACCGAGCTGTGTAAGGTTCATTGCCCTTACCTGGTCGCCGAACTTGGACTTCTCAGACTTCTGGAAGGCGTAGTTCTGCAACGGGATTATCATCTTCTGGTTGCGGAAATTGGTCTTCTGCAGCTGCAGCGAGGTATCCCTGTAATTCATCTTGTTCGTCTCGGAATAATTTATTCCGCTGAACATCTGGAACGTGAGGTAATCCTTGCTCTTGGACATCTTGAGCATTGCGGAATCCGCGATCGTAAGGCTGACATTGCCCTTGCCCGCGGTATGGTCATAGACCAGAATTCCGTGCATCATATTCGTCTTGTCGTCCTTCGAGTCGATTCTCAGCACATATCCGTCAATGCCGTCGTAGAAAGTTCCGGTAGGGATATTGATTTCCTCCTTTGTCTTTCCGATGTCATCACGAAGCGTGAAAATCTTGTTGTAGGCGACCGGGACGAGGTTGTTGACCGCAAAAAAAGCAAGGATACTGATTATGCCGGCACATATTATAAGAGGCGTAAGCACTCTTGTCAATGATATGCCGGCGGATTTCATGGCGATAAGCTCGTTGTTCTCGGCCATCTGCCCCACTGTCATCACAGAAGCGAGAAGCGTGGCGAGCGGAAGGGAAAGCGGCAGCATAGTGGCGCTTCCCCATCCGAGGAACTCAAGTATAATCCTGAGTCCCAAGCCTTTACCTACGAGCTCATCTATATATAGCCACAGGAATTGGAGCATGAGAATGAACACGACCACCATCAGGATACCGAAGAACGGTCCCAAAAATGATTTGATGATGAACTGGTCGAGTTTCTTCATTCCTTACTCCTTTGTCTGTGTTACGGCTGATTCTAAGCTGTCGCTATTTCTACAAGCTTGTCGAGAGCGTCCTTCAGCCCTGCAACATTCTTGCCGCCCGCGGTTGCGAGTCCAGGTTGTCCGCCACCGCCGCCGAGGATGAATTTGGCAGCCTCGCGGATATCCTTGCCTGCGTTCTTTCCTTTGGCAACGAGGTCAGGAGAGTACATGAGCACGAGGTTCGGCTTCTCCGCATATTCAAATGCAGCGGCGAACACGAAGTTCTCAGACTGCTTCTGGAGAAGTCCTGCCACGCCTTTTATCAATGCAGGGTCCACGCTGTTGGTGAACTTGACCACTTTCAGTCCATTGATTTCGGAAGCCTCCTTGGAAAGCTTCTCAGCAAGACGCGCGGTCTTTTCCTGAACGAATCCTTCAATCTCCTTCTTGTAGCCTGTATTCTCGTCGAGGACCTTACGGATAGCCTCACCGAGGTCCGGGGTATTGTTGAAGAACGCTTTTGCATTTTTCAATGTCTCCAAGAGGGCACGGGTATGCATCCATGCCGCCTCGCCTGTAACTGCCTCAATACGTCTTACGCCTGCAGCCACAGCGCCTTCAGACAGGATGATGAATGTACCGATCTGTCCGGTCGCCTGCGCATGTGTTCCGCCGCAAAGCTCCACAGCGTCGCCGAATTTCACGACTCTGACCTTGTCTCCGTATTTTTCACCGAACAATGCGATTGCGCCCATTGCATTGGCCTCTTCCATTGTCGCGTCCCTCTTTTCCACGAGAGGATAATTGGCGCGGATCAGTTCATTGACCCTCTTCTCCACTTTTTCGAGTTCCTCGTCGGTCATTTTGGAGAAATGCGAGAAGTCGAAACGGAGATAGTCAGGGCATACATACGAACCTTTCTGCTCAACGTGTGTGCCGAGCACCTCTCTCAACGCCCTGTCGAGAAGATGAGTTGCAGTATGGTTGTTCGTGATTTTCAGCCTTCTCGCGGCATCGACATGAAGCGAGAATGACTCTGAGCAGTCTGAAGGAATACGCTCTGCTATATGGATCGTGAGGTTGTTCTCCTTCACGGTGTCCAGAATCTTGATCCTCTCACCGCTTTCAGACTCTATATATCCGGTGTCGCCTACCTGGCCGCCCATTTCCGCATAGAACGGAGTGCGGTCGAAGACAAGCTGGAACATGACCTTGTTCTTCTGCTTCACGGTACGCTGCTTGATGAGGCTTGCCCCGTCAATGTCGGTGTAATCGTAGCCGAGGAACTCTTCCTCCTCGCCGTTGTGATACTGGATCCAGTCACCGAATTCGTTGGACGTGGCCTGACGCGCACGATCCTTCTGTTTCTGAAGTTCCACATTGAACGCCTCGAGGTCCACCTTATAGCCCTTCTCGGAAGCGATCAGCTCCGTAAGGTCTATCGGGAAGCCGTATGTATCGTAGAGCACAAATGCATCCTTACCGTCAATCACCTTGGTATCAGCTGCTTTCGCAAGATAGTCATCCATGAGTCTGATGCCGCGGTCCAATGTCCTGAGGAATGCGAACTCCTCTTCTCTTATGACGCTTTCAATGAGTTTCTGCTGAGTTCTGAGTTCCGGATATGCACCGCCCATGTCATCGGCAAGCTGATGCACGAGACGGCAGAGGAACGGCTCATTGAATCCGAGGAACGTATAACCGTAACGGACTGCCCTTCTGAGGATTCGGCGGATCACATAGCCGGCCTTCACGTTTGAAGGAAGCTGACCGTCAGCGATTGAGAAACTGATGGCCCTGATATGGTCAGCAATCACCCTCATTGCCACCTCAGTATCCTCAGACTCGTGATAATCGTGACCGGAAAGTTCCTCGATCTTGCTGATCATTCCCGTGAACACGTCCGTATCGTAGTTGCTCTTCTTGCCCTGAAGTACCATGCAGAGCCTCTCGAAGCCCATACCCGTATCAATGTTGTGGTTCGGCAGGAGTTCAAGCTCGCCGTTTGCCTTCCTGTTGTACTGCATGAACACGAGGTTCCAGATTTCAATGACGAGAGGATTGCTCTTGTTGACAAGCTCACGTCCCGGAACAGCTGCGATTTCCTCATCGCTTCTAAGGTCAATGTGGATTTCACTGCATGGGCCGCATGGGCCTGTGTCACCCATTTCCCAGAAGTTGTCGTGTTTATCTCCTAGAAGAATATGGTCTTCCGGAAGAAATTTCAGCCAAGTCTGGTGAGCCTCTTCATCGAGAGATGTGCCGTCTTCTGCAGAACCCTCGAACACAGTGGCGTAAAGCTTGGTCTTGTCGATTTTATATACTTCCGTGAGAAGTTCCCAAGCCCAGGAGATGGCCTCAGTCTTGAAATAGTCGCCGAAGCTCCAGTTTCCGAGCATCTCGAACATCGTATGGTGATAGGAATCGTGTCCTACTTCCTCGAGGTCATTGTGCTTTCCGCTCACGCGAAGGCATTTCTGCGAGTCGGTGGCTCTGTGTGTCTTAGGTGTAACATTGCCGAGGAAAATGTCCTTGAACTGGTTCATTCCGGCATTGGTAAACATAAGTGTAGGGTCGTTCTTTACGACCATCGGTGCAGAAGGGACAATGGTGTGGCCCTTTGATGCAAAAAAGTCCAGAAATTTCTGTCGTATCTCGTTAGAGGTCATCATAATATGACGTTGTTTTATTTTTTCCGTTTTACAATTGTCCATATGTCAGCGGCTCATTCCGCGTTCACAGGACACGCTCCGTTCCGCCATCGCCACGGGATTTCGGAACAAACTGCAAAATTATATCTTTTTTCCCGGATTCCATAAAAAATGAACACAATTAGAAGCACACAAACCCCTCCCCGCGACACCTCGTCGAGAGAAGCAATAAATCAAGTAAGCTCAGAGTGTCCTACCCGATAACCTCAAACTGTCCTATTGGATGCCGATCAGTTCGACCTCGAAGATCAATGTGGAGCCGGCCGGGATGCCGGGCTGGGAGATTTTACCGTAGCCGAGTTCCGACGGGATATATATTTCCCATTTGTCGCCTATGCGCATCTGTTTCAATGCTATGACCCAGCCTTCTATCAGCTCTCGCATACGTATCGCAAGCGGGCAGCCGCCCAGGCTGGTGTCAAAGCACTTGCCGTCTATCGTCCTGCCCAGGTAATGGCAGATGACAACGTTCGTCATCCCCGGCTGCCTCCCCGACTCAGGGCCTGACTGAAGGACTTTGTAGAGAACTCCCTTTTCGAGGGCATTGACACCGTCCTCCTTGGATTTGGCCTCAAGCCACTCGGCGTTCTTCTTGAAATATTCCTGTTTGTTCTGTTTCATAATTATATTTTTATCAGGTTTTGTCCGGGAAAACGGCCCTTTCTACGGACAAATTGTTGATTTTGAACAACTTATCCGTAAACACCCACCATTTTCCGGACAAAATCACTTCTGCTGGTGATCAGCGACTTACTAAAGGCGGAAGTACCGGGGCATTGGCGCGATAGTGAGGGGCGTAGAGGGATTCGATCGTCACGACAGGAGCCGAGAACGTGCCTGTCTGAGTCACGAAGAACTCTTCACTGATTACCGTATTCTCTTCCGGGTACGAATCGAAATAATACTCCGTGAGAGCAGATTTGACATTGCGATAGCCTTGAGGCGTGAAAGAATACCAATCCGCGATTCTCAGCGGCGAGAGCCACCATCCGTACCTTCCGGAAAACTGGTTTGCCGGCCTGAATGCAGCCTCGCGAGGTGCATTGAGCCTCACGAAACTACGGTTCTCATCATTGTGGATAACATATTCGGCCACAATCTTGTCACCGACATTGACACGGTCCCCCGGCCTGATCTCCTGACGTCCTGCCTTATCAGCTGTCGTGCCGGACCCTACTCCAGACGAGCCCATAGACGCTTCAGCAGGCACGCTGACAGAGGACGCTTCAGACATTCCGGCAGGATCCTCCCCGGACGCACTCGGGCCAGCTCCTATTCTGTAGAACTTCCTCTCGACAGTGAATCCGTTTCCGGAAGCCTTCACCTCCGCAAAAGGCAAATCCGTAACCGCTGAAAGCACCACCACCTTCGTGGATTTCACGGCCGCATCCCCTTCCATAACGGAATTTATCGCATCCACAAAATCCGGAGTCGCCTCCCAGTGCTGCGTCTCCTTCTGCAGCATAAGCCATAGACGGATACCGTCAGCGACACGCTTGGCCTCAGAAGCATTGACAGAGCCCTTGCCGGCACTCTGGATCCTGAAAGCATAGCCCGAAAGCAGATCGCAAAGCATAGAATGCGCGTAAGCCTCACTCTCAAGCAGTCCGCGGAACGGCATCACGGCATTCGGATAATACATCCCGCCATCTTTGTGCATCACGGCATATTCGAGAAGCGACGCCACATCCGCCTCGACCGACTTTTCGAGACGTGCACCAGCATTGACCCTCACGCCCCACGACTTCGCCAAGGCGATTCCGTCGGAGGAAGAACTCAGACTGATCAATGTCGATAGTCTTCGTGCCTTATCCAGTATGCTGCCATTCAGCCCGCGCTCCTTGGAAGGAACGAGGTACGCTTTAGCATCAGAGCGGAACTGTTTCGCCCTCTTGCCAAACAGCCTGCCCAAGATACCGGAAACGGAATTCCATTCTGTAAACTTCACCGAAGCATACATTGACCGCACATACATATATTGGCTGTCCGAAAGGCCGCCGCACCAGAACGGAATCGTCTGAAGATAAGCGAATTGACTCTTGTCAATATACTTCACGGCAGAAGCGAGCACCTCTTCCACATTCTTCGCGGACGCGGCATCTCCGGACACCGCCTCTGTGCCGTCAAGCAACCCTGCCTTCAGCATCTTCGCGCACCGCTCCAGCAGCACAGCCGTTATGACAGGAGACGAAGACATCCCCTCGAACCATCCGAAACCGCCATCCGCATTGTGGCAGGCCAGCATCTTCTTCATCAATTCCTCATCGGAAAGCACTACACTGTCCCTAGCAGGCATTCTGCCGGCAGCTCTTAGCGCATCGGCCAGCCGTCTCACGTACAGAGCCTCAGAAAGTGTGAGCACATCATTGCCGGCAGGTTCCACCTTTGACGGCACGGCATCACGGACCATATCCAGAATGCTGAGCACCTTCACCTCGGCATTGTCCCCGTCAGCATTGACAAACATCTTCCTCAGGCGTAAAATCAGGGCATCCTGGTCCGCACCTGCAAGCAGCACAGCCGAATGAGCCTCTGTAAGACGCTGAGTATCAGGATATACAGAAACAGGTACAAACATCGCATCAGAGAATGCATTGCCGCCGTTTTCCGCCTTGAACACAACCTTGAATCCGAGAGTGCCGCACTCGGGAATCAGTTCATTGACATCGAAAAGCGAGCGCAGCGATTCTCCCGCAGGGACCTTCACCCGCAGGGACTGCACAGAAACAGGCTTCGCGCCCGATGACTCGAGAGCCTTGTAATCCCCACCCTTATATATATTAAGGGTCAATGTTCCTTCGACGTCGTTTTCCGCAACCGAAGAAAGCGCGACCGCAAGTCGGTAATTATCAGAACAATAGAGATATTCAGGAGCCACGACATTGACCTTTACAGGCAGCGAGACCGTCATTTCCCTACGAAGCGCGGAATTGCGCATGCTCCGGTCGTGGGCATACAGAGACACGATGAAAGTGGACAGCGTGCCGCCCGTGCGGAAAGAGAACGAAAGGTTGCCGTTCTTGTCCGGGCGCAGGAAAGGCTGGAAGGTCAATGTGCTGGCAAAATTGTCTCTTACGGCCGGTTCTGCTCCGGATCCGCATTCCAATGACTTGGACTCCATGACAGGAGCAGCGTCTTCTGCACATTCCATCTCCACGCCAGCCCTCGCATTCATAGCATAGAACACCGGAGACTTGGACTTGCGTACTGAGCCATAGGCGATTACGTCATCACGGCCGTCCGCATCCACTGAACCAGGTGAAGTGTTGTAACTAATAGTGCAGACATTGTACTCGACAGGAGAATAGACCTGCCAATGATTCGGCTCAATAAGTTCCGAGCTCTTGTCAAACACCGCGGCCAGACATTCCGTTTCAGGGGCGGTCTTCACCGAGAATGTATATTCCGTATCAGGCAATGTCCTGTCTTCAAATGAAGAGAACTCCAGCGGCAGGATGTCAGACTTGCGGACCTTATGGAACTCATATGAATAAGACACGGAATCGCCGTTCCTGAAATAGAACACTTTTGCCAGTACAGCATCAGGATACTCCTTCTTGTACGGGAACTCCAGTTTCACAAGAGAGCCATCCTTGCCGCGCATTCCACTCAGCTGTACAAACCTGATATCCAACACATTGGCTTTTTCTCCAAAAATCTCTGCAATCGCCCAGACTGGAGCGTCATCGGCCATTCCTAACCAGATGGAAGCATTTTCGCCCTCCGTCACCTGCTGAGCGAACGGCATTATGAAATCCTTCACAGGCGCGTCCAGAACCGTCATGGAATCATTGACCAGAAGAATCCTCAGACTCGACGAATCAGTATATTCCTTTCCGCTCTGACTTCGGGCCTGAGTTTCAGCCTTGATAGTATAAAGTCCTGGCGGACAAGATTTAAGGTCAATGTTTTCTGCCTCTCCGGAAGCCGCTTCGCCGCTCAGAAGAGTTGTTCCCCGTTCATTCAGAAGAGTGTATTTCACTTTTACAGGCACGGCTTCCCCATCATCGGACAGGACATCCATCTTGACGGAAGCGACATTGCCGCGAAGTATGCTCACACTTTCTTTTCTCTGCCCTCTGCGAGGAGTGATTTCTGACTTCTCATCGGTTGCAAATGCCTGGCCTTCAGCGCCATTCGCAAGCTCCAGTTCCAGAGTCAGCTCATCCGCCACCCATATTGCACGACTGTATTCATGAGTTTCTCCAGTGTCGTCAGAAATTCTCACTTCCACATTATAGTATCGGCTCCACTGAGAGGGAAGAGCCTTGAAACTTACGACAAAACTGCCGTCCGAGGACATTTTCAGTTTGCCCGAATCGATCTTGTCTCCGTATGAAGTCACCTCGTAAACAGCATTGGCAGAAGATATAGGATGACCGGACAGACTGCGCACACGACCCGAAACTGCTACCTCGTCACCAGGGAAGAACAGTGTTTCGGTCTTGTCGAACTCAAGGTCGAAAGTCGGAAGGACGAACTCGTCCACACGTACAGGTTTGACCGCAAGCAGCTTTTTTCCGCCGGTCAGGACATTGACATACCAGTATCCGTTCCTGAGTCCCTTCGGGAGCGCGAATTTTCCTGCCAATGAACCGAATTCATTGGTAGTCAGCAGCTGATACGACACTTCATTGTCCTGCGCGTCCTTCAGGACCACTTTGCATTCCGTGCCTTGAGGTGCCACACGCGCATTGTTTCTACCTTCTATATTATATAGGAGCACCTTGAACTCAAGCGTTTCGCCAGGATTGTAGGCCGACTTGTCCGTGAAAATCTCACCACACAGACGCACCTTGGCGTCATCTCCGGATTCCACCGTACTATACCAGCTGTTAAGTGACAGCTGCTCGGATTTTCTCATGAAACCATCTTCGCCCTTGTAGGAGCAGGTCAATGTATAATAGACATTGTCCTTCATCACGGACACGAACTCCTGTGGCAGCGGAGTGAATCCGTCAAACTTGAAACCAGCACAAGACGCTATGACCTTTCCGTTCTTATACAGCTGCAAATCAGCACATTCCAACGGCTTTCCGCTTTTCCACCCAGCCGCATAAATGCATTTCCCCCGGCTGTCAGTCCTTGATGCAACGGAAATACGGTGAGAGCCGAACCTCCTCGATGAGACGTTAATCCCGTTTTTCGCGACAATGACATAATCCCCGTCATCTACCACAGGCAAATCCACCGAGACCGTATCCTTTACATAGAAACTGCATTTTGGATTGGCCAGACTCTCGGACAGCACCGTTTTAGAACCGGCCTCATCAGGGGACATAGACAGCTTTGCCGACTTGAGATTCTGAAGCAGAACGAGTATTTTCCCGTCTTCAAGTCTCACCTCTACCGACTTGGCAGTCAAATGACTGCACAAGTTTTCGACAGTGGTCAGGTCTCCGACCACTTTGCTTTCGACACCAGAAAATGCAGTCCTCTCCTTTTCAAATGCCGCGCACTCGTCATACAGTGCCTTATACTCATCTGAGCCAGCCTTTTTCTCTCCCAGTGAAGAAAACTCCATCTCCAACAGGGTAGCTTTGGCAAACATTGACACAGCCTTGCCGGCATATTTGCCAGCAAACGCCTCCAGAGCGGATTTCTTTACGGATGCGGGAGTATTCCCTTCCGCATTGCGCCAGGACCTCTCCAGCTGAACATATTCGAGAAACGCCCCGAGAGGGTAACTGTCACCCTGATATTCGGCCAAGGCATCGGCAATATCGGCAAACAACTTGCCCGTATAGAAGTTTTTCGCAAGAAGTGTCCACAATGCGTACTGATAATCATTGGCATAGAACTCCGTCACGAATCCGCTTCCCGGGATACCCGGAACAGAGGACCTGCCATCGTAGGAAGTCCAGAACGGCTGATTGCAGGAGGCTTCCAGTCTCTTCGCATTGGCACGGACATATTCAAAAATGGCCTCGGCAGTTTCATCGCCTTTGGACAATTTCCAGACGAACGACATCACCGGCTCATCGTACTTCGCTATTTCCTCTCCAAGTTTCAGTTTCAATGAATCCTGAAGTTTCCAGTTACGCGATGCTGCATCGGAGGCATATTTCTTAGCCGCGTCATAATAGTCCCAAGCAAGACGCTTTTCGGAAGCTTCCGACTTGATTTTTGACAGGATTTCTAACTGTTTTACCGGGCGGTCAAGCGATACAGCCTGCTGATAATCAGCCCATAAGGCGACCAGGACGTGTCCCTCGCTGTCAGTTTCCGCCGATTTTTTCTTTGAATTCCAAAAAGCGCTCATTGTCAATATGGTTAAAGTTATAGTTACTGCCGTCAGGGCCAAAATCAATGTGTTCTTTTTCATAATGTTACATTGGTTTTCAATGATTCACGCCCGACACGCGCCGGACGTCGGATAAAATGCCGGAATCATCTGTACATTGCACGACAATATAGCGATTTTTTGGAATATGAGGAAACCTTCTTCGCGGCATGAAATCTACTTCATCGCACGAAGAGCATTGAGGACAGCGATTACCGTCACTCCCACGTCAGCAAAAACAGCCTCCCACATGGTGGCGACACCGAAAGCCGCCAGAATCAGAAACAGCAGTTTCACCCCGAGAGCGAATGCAATGTTCTGATGCACAATGCGTACTGTTCTGCGTGAAAGCGTAACTGCAGCCGCGACTTTTCCTGGATTGTCATCCATCAACACGACATCAGCGGCCTCGATCGCCGCATCACTTCCTGCAGCGCCCATCGCGATTCCCACATCAGCGGTTTTCAGGACAGGAGCGTCATTGATACCGTCCCCGACAAATGCAAGGCTCTTGTTTTCCGGCAATGCGGTCATCATTGACTTTACATATTCCACTTTGTCGGCAGGGAGCAGTTCCGAATGCACTTCATCGAGTCCAAGTGCAGAGGCAACTTCCTCAGCCACAGCCTTTCTGTCGCCTGTAAGCATCACAGTTTTCATCACGCCCTCGGCCTTGAGAGCAGCCACGGCCGCAGCGGACTGAGGTTTCACGGAGTCAGAAATAATGATGTATCCGGCATACTCCCCGTCCACGGACACATGGACTACCGTGCCTGGCTTCTGAGGTTCAGAGGCACGGACACCGGCGCGAAGCATCAGCTTGGCATTGCCCACATAGACCGTATGGCCTCCAACGTCTGCCCTCAGCCCTTCACCGGCAAAGTTCTCCACACCGGTCACTTCGGAAGCACCGGACTCCGCTGCCGTTTTCAATGCCGTGGCGACCGGATGGTCAGAGTATTTCTCGGCCGCTGCCGCCATCGACAAGAGCTCTTTCTCATCGTGATTTCCTGCCGTACATACTGCCGTAACGCTGAATTTGCCCTCTGTCAATGTTCCTGTCTTGTCGAACACCACCGTCCCGAGGCGGGCCAATGATTCAAGATAGTTTGAGCCTTTTATGAGGATGCCGCGCCTGGATGCGCCTCCGACTCCGGCAAAAAATGTCAGAGGAATGGAGATGACCAGCGCACAAGGACAGGAAATGACCAGGAAGATCAATGCCCTGTGAAGCCAGAGCAGCCATTGCCCGTCCACTAGCGGAGGAATTACGGCCAAAAGTACGGCAGCGCCTGTGACGGCAGGGGTATAATACTTTGCGAAACGGGTGATGAACTTCTCGGTTTTCGCTTTGCCGTTTTCAGCATTTTCTACAAGGTCCAGAATCCTCGCCACAGTAGATTCGCCGTAAGTGCCGCTTGTCCGCACCCTCAACAGTCCTGTCATATTCATTGACCCGCTTATCACCTGACTCCCCTCTCCAGCTTCGCGCGGCAGGCTTTCTCCTGTCAATGCAGCGGTATCCAATGATGAATTCCCTGAAATCACGACACCGTCCAGCGGGATTTTCTCACCGGGTTTCACGACAATTATGCTTCCTTTCGGCACGGCATCCGGAGCCACACGTGTAAATTCTCCGTCGCGGGTTTCGAGATTGGCATAGTCCGGACGGATGTCCATAAGCGATGTTATGGATTTGCGGCTTTTGTCCACGGCGATGTCCTGAAACATCTCGCCGATCTGGTAAAACAGCATAACCGCCACTGCTTCAGGATATTGACCCGTAGCGAATGCTCCCGCCGTAGCGACTGCCATAAGAAAGTTCTCGTCAAATACTTCTCCCCGGACCACATTTCTCAATGCATTCCACACGATATCGCCGCCGATGACCAGATATGCCGCGGCATAAAGAATTATCTGACATGTTTCTGTGAGTCCCGGTTCGAAATGCGCTACCGCCAGCAGCACTATACTGCCTGCAATCCGGGCCAATGTTATCTTGTGTTCTGTTTCCATCTTCTGAATTCTGTTCTATAACGTCATTTGTCAGTTCGGTTTATCCGACAACCACAAATGTAACCATATTCACAGACTTTAGAAATACCAACTTATGGTGATATTTTTAATAAAGAGGAATCCTTTCAACCAATTCGAATGCGGTTCGTGGTATGCTCGAGCTCTGGCAAGTTACAGTTTGATTCAGGCACTTACAGGTGTAAGATACGATGCTGTAACCAAGACTCTGCACATTGAATCAAAGGTAGGCAAAAATTTCCGTTCGTTCCTTTCTACCGCAAGCGGATACGCAACTGTAGGTTAAAAAATGGGAAACCATTCATTGAGGTTAAGAATGGGGAAATTGAAGTGAAGGAAATTATCGTAAAATAAACAAAGGACATCAGATCCTAAATCGAGTAGGAAGAAAAATGAAGCATTTTCTTCCTTCTTTCGTTTTTCCGCCTCTCAATAAACTCGACAATATTGTTCATAGAGGAAATGCGAGTTCAGCTATTTTCTTTTAATTTAGTAACTTCCTCCAAAGATAGTCCGGTAGCCTTCGCCACAATTTCGCATGGCGTTCCCAACTGAAGCAGGTTGATCGCGATTTGTTGTTTTGCATCTGCTCTACCTTCCTCGCGTCCTTCTTCACGACCTTCTTCGCGTCCTTCCGCACGTCCTTTCGCGAGTCCTTCTTCAAGACTTGTCTTCTTGGCGTACTCGATTTGATTGTGGGTGTCACGTGCTGTTGTCATGGCCTTTACATAATTTTGTTTGTCAATGTTGTCAAGGCTCGCGTACTCGGCTACGTCGAAGAGGCGGCTGAAGATTTTGTCCCGCAGCGCCGCTGGCCTCTCCAGCAGCTTCGACAAGTTCTTCAAGATGAAAAGCCACTTGTCAAAGTCGGTGGCCAGCTCATCCTCACTCTTGTTGAACTTCTCGACCTCTACGAAGACGAACTTCAGTTTGTCCGTCATCGTCTTGCCGGTGGTCGCCTCACGCAGCAGATACCTATGCTCGATGAGGTTGTCGTCCTCGTACCTGAAGTTCAGCACTCCGAGGAAATACACCCCGTCCAACTCATAGTTCCACTCCTTCTTGATGCCGGTCTCCTCATCCCTCTGCGCCTTCTTGCCCTGTTTCATAATCGGAAAGGACGTGTAGAACAATGCCCTCTCGAAAAAGTGTTCCTGCGGCGCGTACTGCATTTCAACAAGGAAATCCTTCCCCTCCTTCGTCCTGCAAATCACATCGAAAACTGCCTTACGGTCATCCTCCATTATTCCCAACTGCTCAGCAGGAATATAAGTAATATCCTCAATCTCGTGTTCCGGAAAGATGACTTTCAGAAATTCAATGAGAATGTCTTTGTTCACTTCGCTGCCAAAGAGCCGCTTGAAGGACCAATCCACCATCGGATCGATGTACCTCGCCTTGATTCTTTCATCCATAAAGGTAAAGTTTTTATTTTATTTATCAAAAATTCCGGACACCGGTCACAATCGCCGTGTCCATCAAGGCTACAATAGTATGCAAAATTTTTCCGAAAAACTTGTAAAAAGACGCTTCAGGTGAAAATTTTTACGATTCTTAAATTTTAAAATTTGTTTTAAATCCCTTAATTTTCTGTCAATGTGTTGTCAGTGATGTGGTTATAAATTTCCGCTGGCAGAAGTGGTCATGCCCAGCAACAAGAAGCCTCCGTGAGGACCAGGCCCTCCTGCTTCGCAGGCGCCTCCCTCTAGTGCCGAGGGCG
>ENA-OPRX01000808-OPRX01000808.1-human-gut-metagenome-genome-assembly--contig:-NODE-808-length-18790-cov-56.236029_pt1 | contig 18790 bp, 18 predicted proteins | sample MGYA00241450_ERZ501892 | MGnify/ENA primary metagenome ERZ501892 (study PRJEB25962, sample SAMEA2042223) | human gut metagenome | biome: human gut; feature: human-associated habitat; material: faeces...
ACATTATTAATTATTAAAGGATTATGAAGAAGATTGAGGCAATTATCCGCAAGTCAAGATTCGAGGATGTCAAGAAGGCACTTTTAGCAGCAGACATCGAGTGGTTCTCTTATTATAATGTAAGAGGAGAGGGAAAAATGCGCCAGGCTCGCATTTACCGTGGTGTGATGTACGATACCAGCAGCATCGAGCGTGTGCTCCTGAACATCGTGGTTCGTGACAAGAACGTGGAACCAACCATCGCCGCCATCCAGGGCGCTGCACAGACCGGTGAAGTAGGAGATGGCAGAATCTTCGTGATTCCTGTACTCGATACGGTAAGAATCAGGACCGGCGAGCGAGGTGACATTGCATTGTATAATGCTGAGAAAGAGGAATAAAGAACTTTGAATTTTGAGGTTTGAACATTGAACTTTATAATTAGTATTGAAGTTTATATTTGAGAGGCTATGTTATAATATTGTATTCTAATTTAACTATAAGATATTTTTATGAGCAGTTTATTATTGACGACACTTGATACGGGTAACACAGCGTGGATGATCATGGCAACCATCTTGGTGCTTTTGATGTCAATCCCGGGTATAGCACTTTTTTATGGTGGTTTGGTGCGCCAGAAGAATATTCTCAGCATCCTGATGCAGACGGTATTCATCGTGGCAGTAGTCAGTCTGATATGGGTAGCTTTCGGTTATTCCTGGGCATTCTCTACAGAATATGCCGATTCGGGCAATCCTCTGGCTTGCGTCATCGGTGGTTTCGATAAATGTTTTCTCCACGGCATCGGCTTGGATGCCATCATGCCCACAGGCATTCCGGAACTCACCTTTGCAATGTTCCAGTGCATGTTCGCCCTCATTACTCCAGCCTTGATTCTCGGTGCCTTTGCCGAGCGTGTGAAGTTCAGCGGTTATGTACTTTTCACCATTCTTTGGGTTATCATAGCTTATCTTCCTATGGCTCACTGGGTATGGGGAGGCGGTTTCCTGCAGGAGATGGGAGCCATCGACTTTGCGGGTGGTACCGTGGTTCATATCAATGCCGGTGTAGCCGCTCTGGTCATGGCACTCTGTGTAGGCAAGCGTGATGATTACCGTGCGGGTCATCCTATCACACCTCACAACATCACCTTCGTGTTCATGGGTATGTCATTCCTCTGGTTGGGATGGTTCGGTTTCAATGCCGGTAGCGGTCTGGCAGCTGATGGTCTGGCAGCCAATGCCTTCCTTGTAACTCATGTAGCCACAGCTGCAGCAGCCACCACCTGGATGCTCATCGACTGGATTGTAAACAAGAAGCCAACCACAGTAGGTGCTTGTACCGGTGCTGTAGCCGGACTGGTAGCCATCACTCCAGCAGCCGGCAGTACCGATATTTTCGGAGCTTTCTGCATCGGTATCATTTCCACCATCGTCTGCTTCTTCATGGTAGCTGTAGTGAAGGAGAAGTTCAAGTATGATGATGCCCTCGATGCCTTTGGTGTTCATGGTATGGGTGGTATTCTGGGATCTATCCTCACCGGTGTCTTCGCCACTCAGTATGTAACAGGAACCGAAGGTGTACAGGGTGCCCTCTATGGCGACTGGCATCAGCTTTGGGTTCAGGTTGTAGCCACCGTGGTAAGCATCATCTATAGCGTAGTAGTTACCTATATTATCTTCAAGGTAGTAGATAAAAGTGTAGGTGTACGTGTTGACAAGCGAGTAGAGGAGGAAGGTCTCGACATCTACGAGCATGGTGAGAGTGCTTATAGCAACTAATTGCGAAATTCGATTATCAGCATAAAATTTAGGTCAATGGTGTTTCATTTTGAGGAATGGAACACCATTTTTTTTTATGATAAATCCTCAACTTGCACAATGAAAATGCCTCAACTTGCACAATGAAATTGCCACAATCTGCACAATGAAATTGCCTCAACTTGCATAATGAAATTGCTTCAACTTGCACAATGAAACGCTTAAGTTGTTGATATTCAACAATATTATCCCCGCCATTTTTTCCAATGAATTCCTTTATATAATAAGGTGTAAACCTGTTTTTCCTTCTTTCTCCTGATTCCCTCTTTTGGGATAATTTTGGGAAGGTGATCAATTTAGCAGTTGGTCTGTGAACGCTGAAGGTTGATACTGTTTTGTCGGTGTAAATGTCGGCGTATTTTTTTTGGCGGTAATAGTGGCGGTAATGGTGGCGGTAATGTGGCGGTAATACCGATGTAAATGTCGGAGATAAATGTCGGAGACATGTCGTTAACATGTCGGAAAGGAAAATAATTGAAAACCAATATGTTATCGTCTTATGGGAAGTTGGTTACCGACAATTAATGTCGGAGACTTTGTCGGTAACCATGTCGGAGACTTCAAGAACGGAGAAAAGATTTGGCGGTAATGAAAATAACAGGTATTATAAGGTATGAAGGCAAGGTTCATGTCGGTGTAAATTAGCTCTAATTGTCGGTGTAAATATCCGAGTTCTAGAAAAAGTTAAGCACAATGCTGGGATGATTGTGCTTAACTTTTATGTAGAACTATTTCTTGGATTGTATCATATAGATGTGATATATTTGCAGTATTCTTCAATACTGCGTTGGATAACTCCACCTACTTTTAATTGCTCTTTGTATTGCATAATCATCATAGGACTCATGCTGCGATTGAGGGCAAAACGAACAGTTTCCATGTCTGATTCTTTGCACAAGATGATGCCGATTGTCGGATTCTCATTAGACCTGTGTTCTTCTTGGTCGAGCGGTTCAAGATTAGTTGATGATTACTCCAACCAGTAAAAAAGAGAACACTTGGAATTTGTGCCAATTCTGTTGGCACAAATTCTTTTGGCATTATTTGTGCCATTTCAAATGGCACAAATCCCGTTGCGGCTGATGGCAATTCCATTTTTGTGAACTGAGCCAATTTTTTCAAACAGTTATTTAACCTTAGAAAAAGTCTGTTGCTTGTCTGAAAGATTAATCAAAATACAGAATCATTGTACTGTAGTGCCTTGATTGTATGTTTTGTACGGTCAAGGTGCTATCTTTATATAAAAGGTGTAAACCGGTTTTTTCTTTTTTCTCCTTCTTCCCTCTTTTGGGATAATTTTGGGAAGGTGATCAATTTAGCAGTTGGTCTGTGAACGCTGAAGATTGATACTGTTTTGTCGGTGTAAATTTCTTTTTGGCGGTAATAGTGGCGGTAATGCCGATGTAAATGTCGGAGATAAATGTCGGAGATAAATGTCGGAGACATGTCGGTAACATGACGGAAAGGAAAACGATTGAAAACCAATATGTTATCGTTTCATGGAAAGTTGGTTACCGACAATAAATGTCGGAGACTTTGTCGGTAACCTTGTCGGAGACTTCAAGAACGGAGAAAAGATTTGGCGGTAATGAAAATAACAGGTATTATAAGGTATGAAGGCAAGGTTCATGTCGGTGTAAATTAGCTCTAATTGTCGGTGTAAATATCCGAGTTCTAGAAAAAGTTAAGCACAATGCTGGGGGATTGTGCTTAACTTTTATGAATAACTATTTCTTGGATTGTTACATTCTTTTGGAACGATGGCATTTTTATCGTAACGGGCAGTCTCGTAATATAGCCGAAAAGGTTGAATGAACGACCGTAACGACCGCAGGAACGACCGCAAGAACGACCGCAACGACCGCAAGAACGACCTATATTATTAGTAAAGTTCTTTTTCGCCTTTCTCGGTTATCTGCCATTTTTTTCCATTCGATGATTTTACTATAAGTTCATCTTTAGCCATATTAACAAGAAGATGCCCTATTTTTCGTAGCTTTTCTTCACAAGTGTTATTTGCGGGAAAAGGTTGCTGCTGTTTTGTCGGTGCCAATTTCTTTTTGGCGGTAATAGTGGCGATAATGCCGATGTAAATGTCGGAGACATGTCGGTAATGTGTCGGTAAGGAAAAGTGTTGAAAACTAGTATGTTATCTTTTTGTTTAGAGTTGGTTACCGACAATAAATGTCGGAGACTTTGTCGGTAACCATGTCGGAGACTTCAAGAACGGAGAAATGATTTGGCGGTAATGAAAATAACAGGTATTATAAGACATGAAGGTAAGGGTAATGCCGGTGTTTGGGTGATACTCAAACAAGGAAATACGAATTCTTAATAGTGCTAAATATGAAGCAGAATAATAATGAACAAATCGTCTTCGATATGTTCGAAGAGGTTGCAACCGAAAGCATCGCTGAGGCTCGGAATGTATACACCTATGAAGAAATTGATGGGTGCTATCAGGAGGCGAAAGAGATTGCAAGAGTTGTAAAAGATAAACTTGAATATTTTAAGAATAATGTAGATTGAATTACTTAGCAGATAGTTTCTGATAGGGTTAAAGCTCTTTTAAAGTAACTACTCATGCTCATAGGGGTGCTGAGTAGCTACTATTGCACTGTCAATTTATAAATAATCATAATTTAGCACGAAACATTTGCTATTATCGAAGTTATGACGTACCTTTGTAGATTAATATCAGAACTATCCAACTATGGACAGATATATAAACAGATTAAAAGTTGTGATCGCAGAGAAAATGCGAACCAACAAATGGTTAGCCCAACAATTGGGCAAAGATTCTGGCACTGTGTCTAAGGTGTACTAACACCATGCACCCCAATTTGTAAACTCTCGTAGAGATTGCCAAATGCTTAGACATGGATGTGAAGGATTTACTGTGGTCAATAAAATGATTATAAAAAAATGATAAAAACAACAACTTTTCCCAAATGCGCACTTAGCCTTTTCTCATCTGCAGGAATAGGAGAATTGGGAGTAAAAGCTTGTGGTATAAACATACTCCTTAGCAACGAACTGCTAAAGGAAAGATGTTCTTTATATCATGAGAATTACCCCGATACAGAAAATATTTGTGGGGACATCTGGAAATTACAAGATAAAATAGTTGAAGAATGGGTAAAGAAAAATGTTGGGCAGCCCTATTTAGTGTACGCAACGCCCCCTTGTCAAGGCATGTCTTTTAACAGCGTTGGAAGATTGCAATTTGAAATTAGAGCAGGTAAACGTCCAAAAGAAGATCCAAGAAATCGTCTTATAATACCAACAATAAATATTATAAAAAAAATTAAGCCAAAATGGATTTTGCTAGAAAATGTCCCAGACATGCAGCTCACAATTATTCGCACAGAGAATAATGAGTATAAAAATATAATAGAATATATCAAAGAAGAACTTGGCTTAGATTACGTAGGAAAAGCTGAAGTCGTTAATTGTGCAGACTATGGTATCCCGCAAACTCGCACTAGATTAATTACAATTTTCACAAATTCAGAAATGGGAAAACAATACTATAGTAAGCATCAGTCGTTTCTCCCAACCAAAACCCATTCTAAAGATGGTGGAAATGGGCTAAAAAAATGGGTTTCACTTAAAGATGCGATAGGTAATCTACCGCAACTTTCTGCAGAAAATGGGAAAAACTCTTGCTCAGCTATACCATGGCATATTGTTCCCATAATGAAGAAAGAAAAATTTTGGTGGGTCAAAAATACGCCATACAATGAAACGGCTTACAACAACCAATGCACAGAATGTGGGTATCAAAATACACCTCGTCATGGAATGTGCATGAAAGATGGAATACATCAGTCAAAAAAAGACACACCGATTTATTGTGCAAAATGCGGAGCCTTATTACCTCGTCCATCAATGATTGATCGAAAGACAGGAATAAGAAGAAGAATTAAAGGATTTGACAGTGCATACAGAAGAATGGTTTGGGAAATGCCATCCCCCACACTGACACAGAATTTCCAGTATGAAGCGTCTGACAAGAAATTGCATCCAGACCAAAATCGTACATTATCCGTCTACGAAGCACTTAAATTACAAACGATAGCTGAGTATAAATACAAATTATCAGTAAATAACAAGCCTATCACAAGGAACTTATGCTGTCAGATTATAGGAGAAAGTGTCCCTCCTCGCTTAATAGAGTTAATCTGCTCAAATATCCTTGCCATAGATAAAGGAGATATACAATGACAAAAATAGCAGGTAAAAAGCCATACAAAATGGTCAGTTTGTTTGCTGGCATTGGCGGCTTTGAGTTAGCTTTTCGTTCCATTGGAGTTGAAACAACTCTAATGTGCGAAATTGATGCCGTTGCCAAACATGTCCTTTCAACAAATATTCCCAACGTACCCATCGTTGAAGATGTATGTACATTAGATAGTATTCCTAATGACACGGATATTCTATGTGCAGGATTTCCATGTCAAGATCTAAGTTCGGTAGGAGGGAAAAAAGGATTAGCAGGAACACGTTCTTCACTAGTGAAAGAAGTTTTTAGAATCTTACGAAGTCAAAAAACAGAATGGGTTGTTTTTGAAAATGTTTCTTTCATGTTGAGTTTAAATAATGGTGAAGCTATCCACACTATTGTTGAAGAATTAGAAGAGCTTGGATATAATTGGGCTTATAGAACACTTGATTCTATATCTTTTGTTCCTCAACATCGTTGTAGAGTATTCGTTATAGCGTCTCTTCATTACGACCCAAGAAATGTCATATTAAGTGATGAAATCAAAGAAGATATAGGAAAAGTCAGTTATACAGATTTTAAAAAGCCTATAGGATTCTATTGGACTGAAGGAAAATATGCTTTAGGAATGATCAATGATGGCATACCTACATTAAAAGCAGGATCAACAATTGGCATTCCGTCCCCGCCTGCGATTGTTTTTCCAAATGGAGAAGTGTCCATGCCTGACATTAGAGATGCAGAGCGTCTTCAAGGTTTTCCTCCTGATTGGACTTTACCAGCACAAGACATTAGTAAACCATCAATAAGATGGCGTTTAGTGGGAAATGCAGTAACTGTAGATACGGTTGCGTGGATAGCAAGGAAAATCGTATGTCCAAAGGTTTATGACTACCAAAAAGATAAGCCACTGACATTTACGGAGAAAAAGAGAAACTGGCCAAAAGCAGCATGGGGAATTAATGGAAAACGTTTTGAATCAACGGTTTCAAAATTTGTCCAAGATAGAGCGGCGAAATCTTTAACAGAATTTCTTTTGTTTCCTCGCAAACAACTATCATTAAAAGCCACTACTGGTTTTGAAAAAAGACTACAGAACGGAAGAATGAATTGCCCACAATATTTCAAAGAGGCTATTCACCAACATAAACTATTAATGGAACAAGAACATGATTGATACAACAAAAAAATCATTTGAAGATGCTATAGACGCATTGCTTCAAGCAGATCCGCGCAATAGCAGCAAAGGCAAGGTTTTAAAAGAATGGTTCTCAAAATCATTCAATTTTAATGCAACCGTTTCACACATAAAAGAAGACAAACAAATAGGCAATCGTGTTTCTGAGCAATTTAAACACAAAGCACCAATTGTTGTATTTGTTTGCGCAAGCGATGTCAACACAAAGACATTAAAGACAAGAATCGAAGAACAAGCTTACAAAGGGCTAAATACGATTTTAATAATGTCGGATACAAAACCTTATCAGTACGAAGAGTTATTTACAGTAAAAGGTAATCCATTTACTGAATGGGCAGAAATGTCATTAAAAACAATTCCACAACATGGATATTGGGCAACAATCAATTCTGTCAGCATAGCTACAACTACTAATTTGATGCCATATTTTTCTGCCCTTCGTACCAAGCCTTTCATGCTTCTTGCTGGCATAAGTGGTACAGGTAAAAGCCGAATCGTCAGAGAATTCGCTTTCGATTCTTGCCCTAAAGAGTTGCAAGATGCAGATGGTACTGAGCCTGGCAACTATTGCATGATAGAAGTTAAGCCTAACTGGCATGACTCGACAGAATTGCTTGGATATTGGAGTAATCTCAACAAGCAGTATATGTTTACCAAGTTTATCAAGTTCTTGATAAAGGCTAAGATGTACCCAGAGACTCCTTTCTTCGTTTGCCTTGATGAAATGAATCTTGCACCTGTAGAACAGTACTTTGCGGAGTTTCTGAGTGTGCTTGAAACAAGAAAGCATATCGAAAATAATGAAGGTGAAGTTTGCATCAAGAGTGGCGTGCTCGTTGACAAAGAATACTTCAAGAAAGTAGGTGAAGTAGGAAATAATTCGCAAGGTCACGCATACCCTACATGCCAAACAGACAGAGATATTTACATGAAACTATTCGACATTGTAGATAAAGTTGAAATGGAAAAAGTTCCTGCCAATGATGCCAAGACTTTGACCGAGGTTGGCTTAACTCTTCCTGAAAATGTCTTCATTGTAGGAACAGTCAACATGGATGATACCACTCATCAATTCTCACGCAAAGTCATTGACCGAGCCATGACCATTGAAATGAATGGTGGCAACCTTGCCGACATTTTCAGCGACAAAGACGAATTAGTATATGCTGAGCAACCATTTACCATGGACAACCTGCAAGCAAAATACGTTTCTGCAAAAGAAGTTCTCACTCTTTGCTCTACAGTGAAAGACAATGAAGACATACGTAATTATATAAAAGGTAATGGAAAAGAAGGTCTGCCACAACGCTTGGAAGAAATCAACAAGGTATTGAATGGCACTCCATTCACCGTCAGCTATCGTGTAATGAACGAATTGACTATCTATCTTGCCGTATTACTTGACCAAGCAGAAGAGAAAGGAGAAGAAGTTACATTAGATTCATTCAAGGGATATGTAGAAACTGCCATAGACAAAATTCTCTTGATGAAGATTCTTCCACGTGTTGAGGGTGATGACGAAATGTTCCATATATCTGATAAAGAACGAAATGCCAATGAACTTTCTGATCAAGCAGAAGATGGGCATGAGTTCACCAAACTTGATTGGTTAAAACAAATTGCGCCACAGCACAATGAAGACAACCAAAACGAATATATGGCAGTTGATAAATTGTCGGAAATGATAGAAAGACTGAACCGCCAGAGTTTCACTCGTTTCTGGCCTTAATAGAACAAAAAGATGGAAGCATTACGATTTGAACATAGCAACGGAGACTATCAAGTTATCGTGCGCAGCGAAGACATGTCTTATGCTTGGGAGCGTTTCAAAGGTCGCATAGACCATAGCAACGATCCCAAGCCAGAATCTTCTGTGCCATACGAGGAGAGATATTGTAAGTATGCCTCAAAAGATGCTTGTCATCTCAAACTATACCAATATGACACTAAGATTTTATGCGAAATTGGTGAAGTCGGTCAACTTTGGAATGAGCAATGGCCTGTTATGTTTGAAACTTGCGAATATAACATAGCCATCCGTTTTAAGACTGGATTTATTGATAGCAAATCTTCTCCTAAAGTACTTCATGTTCGCAAAGACATCGAAACAGCTTTCTTTGTCGATAAGGATTACGAGGGGAATATCGTTGGGCTATCAGGAAACGTCAGTTTTCTCAATGAACCAGGCGTATTCAAACTAGAATTTGAATATCAACATGGAGGAAAGACAAGACAAGCCTGGGTGACATTTGATGTTGTCAGCCCCAAGCTTGACACCAAGCATGACTACAAGTCTCTCCTCAATGACGTAAACGAAGAATACAATGATGTCATCTTCCGCTATCTTGCCACTACATATCAACAGTTGACAAGAGGAAAAGTGAAAAATGACATTGTTTGGATGAATATTTTCGAGGACATCATCAATGATTATCTGAAAAATATAGAGTTGATTCTTCGCCGTCCACACCAAAATGTGCGAACCTATAACACTTATGCCAAAGTGGAAAAAATCAAGCGTTGGACTCCTTCGCTTGAAGATGAGTATGCCGAGAACAAGATAGCCAAGAAGCTTGACAATCATTGGTTTGAGCTAAAGGAAAGCGATAGCACCATAAATACACGTGAGAACCGCTTTGTAAAACATACGCTCACACACATCGGCAAACGTTTATCAAAGATTCTAAATGAAGTATTAACAAACAATCGCAATGACGAGTTGTCCGATGACCACCGATTGCGTTTATTGGGATACAAAGAGCGCATCCACAAATTGGAACACAATCCATTCTTCAGGACTGTGGGCAAGTTTGAAGGCATGAGTCAAGACAGCATGGTACTTCAAAGCCGTGCTGGCTACCAACAGGTATATAAAGATTGGATCAAACTACGCCGTGGTATCGACTTATATAATGGTGCTTCCAATATAGGCACTCTTCAGATATGGGAAATTTATGAGCTATGGTGTTTCATCAAGATGAAGCGCATGGTAAAGCAACTGCTACATATTGAGCAAGAAAATCCGCTATGCGAAAAGTTGGTCTCAGAACCAGCTGGCTCTTTACTCAATCCCTTCTCTAACTCACGAATGGAACATACGGTTACATTCAACTATCCTGCTCCAGATGCCGATGACGTTTCGGAGTGGGCAAACCAAATGCGTGCTCATGCAGGTGATGTAGTAACCCTACATTATCAGCATACATTCAACAGAAGAAATTCCGATGATTTCGGAGTGCATACTGCAACTACAGAGCAAAGACCAGATATTGTGTTGAATATCAATAAGAAAGATGGCTCTGAGATATTACTCACCTATCTATACGATGCTAAATATCGTGTAGTGAGTGACAGGCGATTAGACAAGGACATAGAGAAGGAAGACCTTGAAGAAATAAAGGAATTACATGGTGGTGATTATCCACCTTCTGATGCCATCAACCAGATGCACCGCTATCGTGATGCCATCTATTATGGTTCTGACAGAAAAGACCACTCCAACAAAGAAGTAATTGGTGGCTATATTCTGTTTCCTGGGCGTGGTGATAATGATACAATTACGAAACGCTATTATAGCAGCAGTGTGGAAAGTGTCAATATTGGCGCATTCCCATTATTGCCAAAAAGCAAAAGTCGCAAAGACCACTTTGGGCATGAAGATGAAGACAGCCCTCAACTATATGAACACTTGAAGAACATCCTCTTGGAAAAGAGTCTTAGCTCAGAATATGTAGAGAAGGCGATACCACAAAGAGGTTTGGTTTACAAGCTTCCATTGGACGGAAAGAATGCGATGGTTCTTGTGGGATATTGCAAGCCAGAGCAATGGGATATTGTCTTGAAGAACAAGCTTTATTATACAAGAGCAGGGTTCGAGAGTGGTTCACTGAGATTAGTCCCAGGCTTTGAGAGTTGCAAGTTCTTAGTTATGTACAACAAGAAGAACAAAGCCATCTTTCAACTTACAGGGCAAGGTGCAAGAATTGTTTCTGGCATAGACCTCCAAAAGAAAGGTTTTAATGCAGCCAAGGAGTATTACCTGACATTCGACTTGGAAAGTAGTGAAGCAAAGACAGAGTTTGAGGGGAAGACTGGCAAGATTCTCAGATTGAAACAATCATCAGACCCATATAAGAAAGAGCCATACTTCACAACACTGGAACAGCTATTGGAGCCGATAGGCAATACATAAGTTATTATGCATGAGCAGAACTTAACATCTTTTTGTACCGATTGGTGCGCAATGATGGTACCGATTCAAGTGATACGATGGTACCGAATGCAGTGCTATGGTGGTACCGATTCATGCGCTACAGTGGTACCGATTCGCCGATACTGTCAAGTTAAAAATAAATTTAGCAATAACAAAAATAGGATAAAAATTTTAAAATGATTACGTCCGTGGATGTCATGGACTTATGATACTCCCTCGTTTTTTCACTCACATTATTGCAGATTTTGTGGATATTTTAAGTAAAAGTGGTCTGTCGGAAATTCCGACAGACCACTCAACATGGTGCTTTAGAGGGAAAAACGCAGAGCAAAAAGGTGAAATACTATAAGCTTGAGGGTGTTATCTCTGTGGGGTATCGTGTAAAAACGATTCAAAGGTTCATGTTCCGTCTCTTCCAGCCACAGCATTCGTCTCCTTCGGCTATCGCATTCGACTCCTTCAACTATCGCATTCGACTCCTTCAACTATCGCATTCGACTCCTTCAACTATCGCATTCGACTCCTTCAGCCATCGCATTCGACTCCATCAGCCACCACAGCCGTCTCATTCGGCTAATGCATTCGACTCCTTCAGCCAACTCTGCCGTATGTGTTAACTAAATGAAGCAGATGAACTAGCGTAATGAAGTACATGAACTCGTGAAATGAAGTGGATGAACTCGCATAATGAAGTTCATGATTTCGGCACAATTGTCAATACACGCAAATGGTAAAGCAAAAAGTGGTTTACTCCTACTTTTCCCAATTCTTCTTCCATCATCAGTAAAGTTTTTAGCGAAATCGGGCTATTTTTCTTTATTTAACTCCGAAATAGAGTGGAATATCAGAGAAAATCTATAAATTTGTACCCAAATACAATGTTTTGTAAAGAATGGAAGATAGAGAACTGTTACTGAAAAGTGACCCGGAGTTTGACCGCCTCGCCTTTACGGTGTTCTCATAGATAATTCAGCTCGGCATCGGCATGAATAAAAATCAAGAAAGTGATGGAAGCAAATAATAATAAGATAACTTGCCCGAAATGCAACTCGCAGAATGTGCAATCTGAAGGGCTGATTCATCTCTGTATGGATTGCGGATATAAATGGGAGGATGAAGTGCAGACGGATTTGGGCGAAATGATTATTTACCAATCAGATGAAGGTGTAAAACTTGACGTGAGATTGGAGAATAAAACCGTGTGGTTGAATCAAGAGCAAATAGGTGCTTTGTTTAATAAAAGTAAAGCAACTATTAGTGAACATATTTCCAATATTTTCAAAGAAGGAGAATTGAATGAAAAAGTGGTTGTTCGGAAATTCCGAACAACCACTCAACATGGTGCTTTAGAGGGGAAAACGCAGAGTAAAGAGGTAAAATACTACAATCTTGATGTTATTATCTCTGTGGGGTATCGTGTAAAATCTATTCAAGGTACACGCTTCCGCCAGTGGGCTACAGAGCGACTCCATGAATATATTGTGAAGGGATTTACAATGGATGATGAGCGACTCAAGAATATGGGTGGCGGCAGTTACTGGAAAGAACTGCTAGACCGCATTCGTGATATTCGCTCTTCAGAGAAAGTACTTTATCGTCAGGTTCTCGATATCTATGCTACAAGTGTTGACTATGATCCACGGACTGATGCCTCGAAACTATTCTTCAAGATAGTGCAGAACAAATTGCATTATGCCGCCCATGGACATACTGCTGCTGAGGTCATCTATGAACGAGCTGATGCCGAACAGCCATTTATGGGTTTGAAAACTTTTGAAGGGGAATTACCTGCCATCAAGGATATAAAGATAGCCAAAAATTATCTGGATAAAAACGAACTGAAGATTCTCAACAATCTTGTTTCCGGATATTTCGATTTTGCAGAAATCATGGCTCTGGAACATCGTCCTGTCTATATGATGGACTACGTGAAACAGCTCGATACTATCCTGCAATCTACAGGACGTCCATTGCTGAAAGGTTCTGGTAGCATCAGCCATCAGGAGGCTATGGATAAGGCTTTGGCAGAATATAGAAAGTATCAGGTTAAAACATTGACCAAAGTAGAGGAAGATTATCTGGATTCTATCAATGCTTTGGGTAAGATTGCAAAAAGAAAGAGAAGACAGAATGGAGAACAATAGTTGTGATGAAGTATGATTATTATACGAAAATATGAGAAGAACCACGTTTCCTGTAATATAATGAAGAAGGATGCACTTTCCCTTTATCCCTTATACTTATTTTCATTCGGAAAAGACAAAAAAGTATTAATAGTGAATCATATAAATGGTCAAGTGAAATATTATCATTATCTTTGTAGCTAAAATAATAGGTAACAAAACTATGACGCCAGAAGAAAAAGCAAGAGTCAAAATAGACCGATGGTTTGCTGATGCAGGATGGAAGGTTGTCAATCGAGATGAATATGAGCCTATCATCTCAGCCGTAGCTATTCGTGAGGGATTGCTCAAAGGCAATCTTGAAGCAGATTATTTCCTGTTTATCAATGGGAAAGCTGTCGGTGTGCTCGAAGCTAAACGAGAAGAAATTAATATTTCTTCCAATATTGTGAGTGAACAGGCTATCACATATGCAAAGAGTGTACCTGACTGTTATCAAGCCTGGCAAAAACCTTTGACTTTCCTTTTTAAATCAAATGGCAAGGAAATAGAGTTTTGAAAAGTAAGGCAATACAATCAAAAAATGGTGCTGCTGCATTTGTGCAGCCACTGGCTGCACAAATGCCTAAAATTTTGGAGTTGACAACGTTCACTAACCATATAGAAATACTATGTCGTTGTAAGCGTTATGAACAGCGGTTATTCTATATTCTTTATGCACATAAAGAAAAACTAGGAAAAAGAGAGATGCAGCGCTGTATTGACAATGATACTTTTTCCACTTCTCGGAAATAAAAGTAATATGTCGAAGGGATTATTAGAGCAATATCCTGATGCTCCTATTATGTTTAAAGACACTGTGTTTTTAGATTTTCTTGGGTTGCCAAAGAAAAAGTAGTTACAGTCATATTCTTTTCTTTTACTAATAAATGTTATATTCCCGGAATTACTTCCCATAAAGGTTTGTTAAGTTTGATATTTGCTGTACTTTTGCAGAAAGTATCTAATTAAAGATTAAAAGTGAAATTTAAAATAAGGTATAGATTATGCAATACAAGAATATCATATTCGATTTAGGTAATGTCCTGGTGAAGCTCAATCCGGAAGGATGCATCGGGGCTTTCAAGGCGATAGGACTGGGGGAATAGGCTAATCCGAATCCTCAGAGTGAGGGGATGAAGCTGATGAGTAAACTGGGTGTTGGAATGATTACCACCGAAGCATTCTGTGATGCATCCATACCTTCCAGAACGCGAAGTTCGATGATTGGCTTTCACTTCGATTCTGACGGAAATGTCAGAATCGAAGCTTTTATTAAAAGGCATCAGAATGATTTGTCAAATGGTGTCAGGCAGGCATAGAGCGGAACGTTGATCATCCAGTCTTGATCCTTATAGGGAAGCATGGAGTAGCGAAGTCCCTTCAGTTGCGGATTGTTGGTGATGAATGTTCTGAGAGATTTCGCCTTAACGTTCACCTCTGCCTTTACTTCTATCGGTATAACCCTGTCGTGCCATTGGGTCAGGAAATCAATCTCTATTGTGGAGTTATCCACAGCATGATAGTATAATGGAATATCCAGGCTTTTCAGCTGGGTGAAGACATATAGTTCTGTAAAGGCACCTTTATATTCAGAGAAAATGCCATCGCCCACCAGCATCGATTCTGCTGAAGTCTCTGCCATCGCTCCCATCAGTCCCACATCGAGCATGAAGAGTTTGAAGGCGTTCAGGTCTTCATAGAATTTGAAAGGGAGGCGTGGGGTATTGACTCTCTGAACCTTATATGCCAGTCCTGCATCTATCAGCCATTGGATGGCCAGTTCGAAATCTGCGGCTCTGGCACTTTTCTTCACGGCTCCATAGATGAACTTCTTGTTCTCTTTGGCAAGTTGGGCAGGGATACTGTCCCACACCATATTAATGCGAGGCACTTCTCTATCTGGTGCGTGCTTCGAGAAATCTCGGCGATAGTCTTGTATAATCTGCTTTTGGATGGAACGGACTTCCTGTAGTCCCTTCTGCTCTACATGGGCGAGTACGGCGGCTGGCATTCCTCCTACATAATAATATTGTCGCAGCAGGCTGATCAATTCTGTTTCCAGTAAATTGATGACGTTCCAATTTCCTTCTTTCAAGATGCTTGCCAGTTTCGCTTTTCCCATAGCATCGAGGAATTCGATGAAGTTCATCGGGTAGAGGCGCAGCTCTTCTACTTTTCCTACTGGATATGATACCCCGCTATGGAGTGATATTCCCAGCAGGGATCCTGCCACGATGATATGAATATCAGGAGCATCCTCGCAAAAGAACTTTAAAGTTTCTAATGCTTTAGGGCAATCTTGTATCTCATCGAGTACCATAAGTGTATCGTTGGGGGTAATATCTACCTGGCTGATGGCGGAGAGTGCCATCAGTATATCAGCTGTTGTGCCGCCTTTTTCAAACACTTCTGCTGCCTTCTGATTTCTGTCGAGACTGAAGAATGCAAGTTTTTTATATTCTCTTTTTCCAAATTCTTGCAGGATATAGGTCTTGCCTACTTGTCTTGCTCCGTTGAGAATCAGAGGTTTATGGTTTTGCTTGTTCTTCCATTCTACGAGTTTGTTATAGATGCTTCTTTCCATGATTTACACTTTTTCTAACGAATAATCGTATGAATTCCGCACTTTTTCTGACGAATAATCGTATGAACTTCACACTTTTTCTGACGAATAGCGGAGCAAAGATACACTTTTTCTAACGAATAACCAAGGAAAAGGCCGACTTTTTCTCTTTTTCCTTCAAAACTTAATATTTGTTATACATTTGGGATTATTCTCTTTTTCCAATAAAATGTTATACCTTTGTGGGCTCATAATAACTAACAAATAATATCAAAATGAATTTTTACAAGACATTAGGACTGAAAAACAGTCGTATTGACGTGGCTGATGCCTTGAGAGGATTGGCAGTGGCAGGTATTATTCTCTATCATTTCGTGGAGCATTTCAATATGTACGATGGAAGCATAGAGCATGCTTATACGCTGGGGTGTGATGATTGGATGGCAGATGTGCTGGCTTTGCTGCTGTCGGGAAAGATGTATGGCATCTTTGCCTTGCTCTTCGGATTGAGCTTCTTTATTATGAATGATAACCAGCAGCAGCGGGGAAATTGCTTTTCTGGAAGATTCGCCTGGCGAATGTTCCTCCTGGCAATGCTCGGTATCGTGAACACCGCCTTTTTTGATGGCGATATCCTCTTCTCCTATGCCATCTATGGACTGGTTCTCATCCCATTGAGTTATCTTCCTACCAAATGGCTCTGGTGGGTGGTTGCCTTCCTCTTTATCCAACCGGTAGAAAGCGTTGGTTCTACAATGAGAACAACAACCTGGCTTTGTGGAAGAAGGTGCTGGCGGTTTCCATCTTGGTATTGATTGTGGGTGGCATCGCTGATGTGCGCCACATGGAAACATGGAACAATTGGCTTTATCCTATCTACAACTTCTTCATCCTCTCGTTTGTAGTATCAGGATTCGTTTTGTTGTGGTACGGAAAGAAATGGTTCAGAAAGGGATTGTCGTTCCTGCGCCAGTTTGGCAAGATGAGTCTGACCAATTATTTCCTCCAGTCTATCATCGGTTGCGGACTGTTTGCCTATTATGGTTTCAATCTCCAGACAAAGCTTGGTATCACCTACGCCTTTTTTGTGGGTATTGCCATGGTGGTAGTACAATGCCTCTTCTCCAACCTCTGGCTCAAGTATCACTCCCATGGTCCTTTCGAGGGAATTTGGAAGAAGCTGACCTGGATTAAGTTCTAAAACTTTAAGATTTTGAGATAAAAAAAGGTGTGTCATAAATCCATGATACACCTTTTTTTATCTCTTATTGATCCTTTCTGAATATTTTATCCAAGACAATGGCGATGGCGCTAGACACGATTTCCTTGAATTCCTGGAAGATGTTCTTCATGGTGCGGCTTTTTTAAATCTGTCATGCTCACTATAAAACTTTCATGATGTTCGAAGGTGGGCGCTGCGCCATGAGTTCCTGCTTCATATAATCCATGTAGGGCGCTACATGCTGATAATAATGGTATAACCCGGACAGAGATAGTTGAGACCGGAATCGCCATACTTATTAATGCGGCTTATCAGAAGGTAAAAGTAGTTATAGGCATATCCTTCTTTTACTAATAAATGTTATATTCCCACCATTCTTTTCCCTAATCATTTGTTCTCTCCCGAATTTACAGTACTTTTGCAGTAAGTATCTAATTAAAGATTAAAAGTGCGATTTATAATAAGGTATAGATTATGCAATACAAGAATATCATATTTGATTTGGGAAATGTCTTGGTGAAGCTCAATCCGGAAGGATGCATCGGGGCTTTCAAGGCGATAGGAATGGGGGAACTGGCTAATCCGAATCCTCAGAGTGAGGGGATGAAGCTGATGAGCAAACTGGGTGTGGGAATGATTACCACCGAAGCGTTCTGCGATGCTGCCCGTAAGTTGGCAGGAGCTGATGTGACGAATGAAGAGATCATCGATGCTGCCAACAAGATGCTGGTGGAGATTCCTGATGAGAAAAAGAAGCGACTCCTGCAGTTGAAGAAGGCTGGTTACCGCCTCTTCCTCTTGAGCAATACCATTGATATACATTGGGATTATTGCGTGGAGCATCTCTTCCCTTATCAGAACCATGGGGTAGAGGATTATTTCGAGCACTGTTTCCTCTCTCAGCGAATGCATTTGGCTAAGCCTGATGCCCACATCTATGAGGAGGTAATCAGGCAGGCGAACATCAATCCCGATGAAACTCTCTTCATCGATGATCTGAAGGAAAACTGTGAGGCTGCCGAGAAGCTGGGCATCCATACCTTCCAGAACGTGAAGTTCGATGATTGGCTTTCACTTCGATTCTGACTTCTTATCATCTGACAGGAAACCCTATCTTGTTACACACATAATAAAGCGAGAAAAATGATATATATAAATTATTGCCACAAAAACAATATATCCGATAGCAAAATGTCATTTTCAAGGCTAAAAACAAGTGGTTGACCCATATCAAGAAAAACATATTGCAATGATATTTCTCGGCAAAAGATGCCGTTATTCGATAAAAAAGTGTTAACTTTGCACTCGTGTTTAAGGAATAACAAATAATAAATTTTAAAAAGGTTAATAATTATGATGACTATTTTTACAATGGCTTTCGCCGCAGTTATGTTTTCAGGTATGG
>ENA-OPRX01000815-OPRX01000815.1-human-gut-metagenome-genome-assembly--contig:-NODE-815-length-18582-cov-3.483942_pt1 | contig 18582 bp, 17 predicted proteins | sample MGYA00241450_ERZ501892 | MGnify/ENA primary metagenome ERZ501892 (study PRJEB25962, sample SAMEA2042223) | human gut metagenome | biome: human gut; feature: human-associated habitat; material: faeces...
ACAAAATGTTAAAAGCATGCCTAAAATAATTTAATCATTTATAATGGTTTAAATACAAAAGGAGTTTTAGATGAAAGAAGAATTACTTCGAATTATAGAAAAGAATAGTAGAATCGACGTGAAAGAACTTGCAGTAATGCTTGGAGCTACAGAAGTAGAAGTTCTAAATGAAATGCAAGATTTAGAAGAACAAGGTATTATTTGCGGTTATCATACACTTATTGACTGGGAAAAAACATCAACTGAAAAAGTTACAGGGCTTATAGAGGTTAAAGTTACACCGCAAAGAGGTCAAGGTTTTGATAAAATTGCAGAACGTATTTATAAATATCCGGAGGTTAAATCAGTTTATTTAATTTCCGGTGGTTATGATTTACTAATTACATTAGAAGAAAAATCATTGAAAGAAATTGCAGCTTTTGTATCAGATAAACTATCTACACTGGAAAGTGTTTTAAGTACAGCAACTCACTTTATTTTAAAGAAATACAAAGATCATGGTACGATACTTTCCAAAAAAGAAGATGATGAAAGAGAGATTATAACACCGTGAGTATTCCAATTTCCAAAACCGTAATTGGCTTGAAAAAGTCAGGTATAAGAAAATTTTTCGATATTGTTAGCGAAATGAAAGACGTTATTTCTCTTGGTGTGGGGGAACCAGATTTTGATACACCTTGGCACATAAGAGAAGAGGGTATTTATGCGTTAGAAAAAGGTAAAACTTTTTATACTTCAAATGCAGGTTTAAAAGAGTTACGTTATGAAATATCAAATTATTTAAAACGTACACAAAATATTATATATAATCCTGACAACGAAATTATAGTTACTGTTGGCGGATCAGAAGCAATTGATATTGGTCTTAGAGCAATGGTTAATGTCGGTGATGAAGTTATCATTCCTCAACCATCTTATGTTTCTTATGAACCATGTGCTGTATTGGCAGGTGCAACTCCTGTAATTATAGATTTGAAAGAAGAAAATGAATTTAGACTTACTGCAAATGAACTTAAAAATGCAATTACAAACAAGACAAGAATTTTAATTTTACCATTTCCAAACAATCCAACCGGAGCAATCATGGAACAAAAAGATTTGGAAGAAATTGCAAGAGTTTGTATTGAAAATGATATTTATGTAATGTCAGATGAAATTTATGGAGAATTGTCATATAAAGAAAAACATGTTTCAATTGCAAGTATTGCCGGCATGAAGGAAAGAACTATTTTAATTAATGGTTTTTCTAAAGCGTATGCAATGACAGGATGGCGCTTAGGTTATGCGTGCGGACCGAAAGAAATTATTGAACAAATGGTGAAAATTCACCAATATGCAATAATGTGTGCTCCAACAACAAGCCAATATTCGGCTGTTGAAGCACTTAAAAAAGGTGATGAAGATGTTAAGTTAATGCGTGAAAGTTATAATCAACGTCGTAGATTTTTAATGAACGCATTTAAAGAAATAGGTTTGAAATGTTTTGAACCATATGGTGCATTTTACGTTTTTCCTTGCATAAAAGAGTTCGGAATGACAAGTGAAGAATTTGCAATGAAATTTCTTGAAGAAGAACATGTTGCTGTTGTCCCTGGTACAGCCTTTGGCGATAGTGGAGAAGGATTTTTAAGAATATCTTATGCTTATTCGATTGAAAATCTTAAAAAAGCAATGACTTGTTTAAAACGATTCGTTGAAAAATTAAGAAAATAATATTTGTAAATATAAAACAGGGCACAAACTAAACGGTTGCGCCCTGTTTGTTTTTATATAGTAAAAACTATTTTTTAGCTGCTCTATCTTGTTCAATGATTAGTTTTAATGCATCAACTGCAACTCTTACTGCAGCAGAAGTATCTTCACTCATTTTTTGATCTAAGCCTGCTGCTTCTCTTTCTTGGTTCCAAATTACGTGGAAGCAAGAACCACAACGGCATTTTAAAGCATCTGCAACAACGAATAATGCAGCAGATTCCATTTCAGAAGCTTTAACTCCTAAGCGTTTCCAAGCTTCCCATTTTTGTAATAATTCGTATGAAACAGGCATTTTAGCAGGGCTGTGTTGACCATAGAATGCATCTTTACATTGTACAACACCTGTGTGAGTTGTTTTACCCATAGCTAATGCTGCTTGTCTTAAAGCTACTGTGATATCCAAGTTTGCAACTGCAGGATACTCAATTGGAGCATATTCCATTGATGTATGTTCAAATCTGATTGCGCCTGTAGCAACAACGATATCGCCTGATTGTACATTTAAATCAATACCGCCACAAGTACCGGTTCTGATGAATGTATCTGCACCAATGTTATGTAATTCTTCCATTGCGATAGAAGCTGATGGACCACCAATACCGGTAGAGCAAACGCTAACTTTTTCACCTAATAAAGTACCCGTGTAAATGTTGTATTCTCTGTTTTGAGCAACGTGATGAGCATCATCAAACAATGCTGCAATTGATTCACATCTACCAGGATCACCAGGTAAAATTACGTAACGACCTACATCGCCTTCAACGCAGTGAATGTGGAATTGTTTTTCTAGTTCTTGCATAATTAAACACCTTTTCTTCTTAATGTAATAAACACTTTTAGTTGATTATAACATTTGAAGATAATAATGCAAGGAAAATTTATTTGCTAAAATATGCTAGTTCCGTTGTTTTGTTTAAACTCTTTATGTAAACTTTTTGCTTTTGCGGCAGTTTTATATAAAGTGCTACGTTTATCTGAATGTTTGATTTTTACATCATTAAATACGCTGATATCATTGTCTGAACCACGTTTCCTAGTAGCATCAACACTTGCCACTGTTGACAATACATCTAATGTTGTATCAAGTCCATCAACGTTACCGTTTAAAACATCGGAACCAATTGAAACTGCTCCTGAAGCACCATTAACAAGGTCACTTGCATTAGCTATAGCCTTACCGTTTCCAGCACCAAGTGCGGAAGACACTGCTGACAAACCATCAGATACAGCTCCCGCAACATCACCTTTTACAGCTTTTTTTACAGTGTTTGTTCCGTCTTTAACTGCATTTGCGATGTTATCAGCGTTAGAAAGCATTGATTTGTGTTTGCTTGCAAATTCTGTAACACTTGCTAATTTGGTATTATTAAGTGCTGAAATTGAACCTACACCTTTAATCGTGCCAGCGCTAGATACAACGGTTTTTGCTACAGAAGAAACAACTCCTGCAACATCACCTTTAGCTACGTTAATCGCAACATCAGCAACGTTAGCAGCTGTTTTTATACCTTTGCCTGTAGTAGATAAACCACTACCTGTTGTTTTTAAGCCTGTTCCTACGGATGTAATGGTTCCGCCTGTAGCCGCAACTGATGCGCCTGTACCTGCTGTTGTAGCTCCGCCTGTTGTAGTTGTAACACCTGCAGCTTCAACAGGTACACCAGCCCCAAATACAGGGATTAATGGAATACCAATAGCAGATAATGTTGCACCAACGCCTGTTAATATGCCACCTGTTACGCCAACGCCTGTACCTGCAGCAGTTGTTGTTAAACCTGCTGCTTGTACACCTATACCGACAGCACTAAGTGTTGTGCCTGCCAAGTCTAAAACGTTTGCAACAGCGACAACTTGTTTTGTTACTCCTGAAAAACCGTCAAGAGATGAGTTTTGTGCGTTAGCCTCTTGTTGAGCGTTTGTTGCTTGTGCTTGTTGTTCATTAGCTTCTTGAGTTGCAGCGTTTGCTTCAGTTTGTGCGTTAGCATTTGAAGCTTGTGCTTGTGAACTTAAAGCTTGTATTTGTGTTTCATTATTATGTATTGTTTGTAATTTTTCATTTATTTTTGCAGAATTATCGTTTTTAGGTGTATCACCTTTTTCTTGCATTTCTTGAATTTCAGCACCTGTTTTTAGTGTTAATGCGCTTTGTACTCCTGAACCGGTACCATCATTGCCTTCAAGATTACTAATTTCAGCCATTGCTGCTTCACTTTGTTGAGTTAAAGCTTGAATTTGTGCTGCGTTTGTATCAATTTGATTGCCAGCTGATTGTCCTGTAGCTGTAGCACTATTGTTTGATGACTCTAAATGAGCTTGTCCTGCTTCCAATGTTTGAATTTTGCTTTTAGATTGTTCGCTGACATTTTGTGTAGAACTGCTAACATTATCTAAATTATTATTTTTTGTTTGTTCTTCTTTTTGTTTTGCATCAACTTCTTTTGATTTTGCATCGTCTTGTTTATTCTCTGCATCATCAACTTTATTTCTTGTCTTATCTAAGTCGTTGTTTGCATCTTTAATCTTGCTTTTGGCTTTTTTACCAGCGCTTTCAGCTTTATCAAGTTGAGCATTAATTTCTTTTGCATCAGAGAATATTGATACGCAAACGCCGGCTACGCCACTATTTACTTTAGAACGAGCTGCGCTTAAGTCTATATCACCTATATTTTGTATTGAAGGTATATTTGAACTCATATTACATAACCCCTATTACTCTATCAATTACATGTTATATTACGGATTTTATAATAAAAAGTTTAGTTTTTTAGTGATAAATGTTAAATTTTCGTTACAATTTGTTATTGGTTGTTTATAAGTGTGTTTAAACCCTCTATTACATCGTTAACAGATGGTGATTTTGTACAAATATATTTATTGTTTTTTAATTGACATTTTCTATGATGGCAGGGGGTACAAGAGGTTGTTGAAACCGTTAAACATTTGTCATCAATTGGAGCGTAAAGCCCTTTAGGAGTACAACAGAAAATAGAAAGAACTTTTGGTTTTTGAGTTGCCCAAGCAAGATGAGTTGCCCCATTATCAAGTGAAATTACTAAATTGGCTCTACGCAAAACTTCTATAAATTCTTTTAAGTTTGTCTTGCCAGCAAGTGATAGATGTCTATCTCCACCGATATAATTGATGTAATCTTCATCTTTTTTAGTACCCGTAAAAATTAAAGTATAATCATTTTCTATTTTTTTGATTAATTCTTTCCAATTGTCTTTATCCCAATGTTTACCAATCCAAGTAGTTGTAGGTGCAATTACGGCAATTGGTTTAGAGGTATCCAAATCCTTCAACAAGTTATTAACATTTGAGATTATTTCTTCACTTGATGGCGGAAGTGTAACCGTTGTTTTTTCTGTATTAAGTCCTAAATATTGTGCAAAACGAAGGTTTGCATTAACCATATTTCTGTTAAATTTATCTTTTATTGCCGGAATTATTTCATTTGCGCCTATTATAGAAAATTCTTTTGCATCTTTTGCTATAATTCTTCTTTTGGCTCCACAAAATTTTGTCCACAGAACACTCTTCATAAGCATTTGAGAGTCTATTGCTATGTCAAAATGTTCGCTACGCAAATCCTTTATGATTGCAATCATTTCTTTTATATTTTGGAAAATATTTTTATTTTTCTTCCATTTTTCAACAGGAGCAAAAAAGACTTTGTCGACACAAGGATTATTTTGTATTACATCTAATCCCTTTTCTCCAACAAGCCAAGACACTTCATAGTTGTTTTGTTTTAAAACATTAGCAAGGGGAATGTTGAAAATAACATCCCCCAACGATGATAATCTTATTATTAAAACTTTTTGCTTATCTGTCATTTTTACCTTATTGAACGGTTTCTTCTTGAGCTCTAAATTGCATTTCATATAATGCTTTGTATGCACCATTTTCAATAGCCATTAGTTCATCGTGAGTGCCAAGTTCAACCAATTCACCTTCGTTTATAACTGCAATTCTATCAGCGTTTTTAATTGTTGATAGTCTGTGAGCAATTATAAATACAGTTCTATTATTCATTAGGTTATCAATAGCTTTTTGTACCAAAGCTTCGGATTCGTTATCAAGAGCACTGGTTGCTTCGTCTAAAATAACAATAGGTGCTTTTCTAATCATAGCTCTAGCAATTGCAACACGTTGACGTTGACCGCCTGAAAGTGTCAAACCTCTTTCTCCTAATCTTGTTTCTATGCCTTCAGGAAGTTCTGCAATAACATCTTGTAGATGAGCGTATTCAACTGCATTTTTTAAATCTTCTTCTGTTTTAATTCTACCAAGATGTGATAACAAAATTACTTTTGCATTTTTTTCTATAGCGAACTTTATTGTTTTTAAACTTTGTCTTATTCTATTATCATCCACTATCTTACCATCTTTTATTGGCACATTAAAATCTACTCTAATTAATACTTTTTTATTTTTTATATCAAAATCTCTAATAGTTTTTTTCATTGTTTTCTCCTTAGAATAATCATACAAAAATATTATAACACAAAATAAATATAAAAAAAAGAAATGCTTAATAAAACACTTCTTAGCTTATAAATTATATCTTAATTTATCTACTTCATAATTTTGTTTAATTTGTTCATCTGTTAAAACTTTATTATAAATTTTAAAATTATATATTTCTCCCTTATATGCTCTAAGAAGATTTTCTGCATTGCCTAATATTATTTTTGAAGATAAAACATCACTGCATTTTAAATTAGATATTTCATTATATCCTGAAATATTTATGCTCTTGACCAAACTCCCATTTTTATATATTTCATAGTCACTATTAGAACAAGTAATAGTTAAATTATATACTTCATCATTTTTAATTGCATAATTATCAGGATAAGCTTGTATAAATGTAGCCACATATTCTTCATTCTCTTTTATAGCAAATTCCAAATATATAGTATAAACACCTGAGTTGTATTTTGGATATACTCTAAACATTGAAGATAAATCTTTTTTTTGTGAATGAAATAATCTTGACGCGTAATCATTTTCCGCCAACTTACCCTGTTTAGTATATAAAGTAATTGTAAATTCATCTGAAGAATCATTTAAATTAAAATCAACGTGTTCTGAATTAGTTGAATTATAATTTTTTCCACTAAAATTTAATGAATTATTATACCATGTATCCACAGAAGTAAAATTTTTAAGTGTTGCATTATTTTTATTTCCACTTATATCTTCCCAAGTAGTTGTCAAATAATCATGACCATTATTTGTGTTTCTAATTGCATCATAATGAACCAATAAATTGTTTTGAACATATTCATTCATTGAAGAATAATAATATTTTATGGTGTTGTCTTCATTTTTTTCTAAGATTACGGTGTCTAAATGTGAAATTACATTTTTGTTTTTGGGATTAATTAAGTCATTCCTTAAATAATCATTTTCAATTAAATCACTTACATTTATGTAACAATATGTATAATTATCAAAATCACACATCTTTGTATTTGTTTGATAAAATGTTTCAGCTGCTAAAGAAACATTTTTTAAAAAATTATCATACTCTTTTTGTTCTTCATTTTTCTTTAAATTAATTAAAGATGGAACTGTAAAAGCAACTATTAATCCTAAAATAACAATAATTCCTAAAAGTTCTATTAAAGTAAATCCTTTTTTCATATTTACACTTCCATTCTATATACAGTATATATTTTTTTTGATTTTTTTACAAGAAAAAAAGTGATTACTCACTTATTTCTGTGATTAATCACTTATTTCCATCAAATATGAAGCTGTTCTTACCATTTGACATGTATATCCATATTCATTATCGTACCAAGCAACAACTTGAATTTGATATGTATCATCATCTATTTTATTAACCATTGTTTGAGTAGCATCAAACAAAGAACCATAAGAAATACCAATTATATCAGATGAAACAATTGGTTCATCTATATATCCATAAGAATCATTTGATACTGATTTCATATATTCATTTATAGATTCTTTTGTTATATTTTTTCCCTCAACGACTGCAACCAAAATTGTTGTTGAACCTGTTGGAACAGGAACTCTTTGAGCTGAACCAATAAGTTTTCCTCTTAGTTCTGGTATTACAAGTCCAATTGCTTTAGCAGCACCTGTTGAATTTGGAACTATATTTATTGCACCAGCTCTAGCTCTTCTTAAATCTTCTTTTCTATGAGGACCATCTAAAATCATTTGATCTCCAGTATATGCATGAACAGTTGTCATAATTCCACTTTTAATTTTTGCATAATTATTTAATGCATTTGCCATAGGCGCTAAACAATTTGTTGTACATGAAGCAGCACTTACTATTTTATCATCTTTAGATAAGATTTTTTCATTTACACTATATACTATTGTTTTTAAATCTTCCCCTGCTGGAGCAGAAATTATAACTTTTTTAGCTCCTGCATTTATATGTGCCATAGATTTTTCTTTTGAATTATAAAATCCTGTACATTCCATAACCACATCTATATCTAAACTTTTCCATGGTAGTTTAGATGCATCTTGTTCTTTATATATTGTTATTTTTTTATCGTCAACAATTATTGAGCTTTCATCACTTTCAATTTTATGATCATATTTTTTTTGAACTGAGTCATATTTAAGTAAATGAGCAAGCATTTTTGGACTAGTTAAATCATTGATTGCAACTACTTCAAATTCACCATTATCAAACATTTCTCTAAATACTAATCTTCCAATTCTACCAAATCCATTAATTGCAATTCTTTTCATATTTTCCTCTTTTCTATTTTCTTTCAAATCCACTTCCACCAATAAACTCTCTTAATATTGAATCTTTTGGTACTTCATCGCTAGGTATAGGTAAGAAATTTCTTAAGAAATTAATTAATCTTATTGCCTCTGGATACATTTCATCATTTTCTTCTACTGAAAATAATAACGGTTCTGCATATGTTTTTAAAACACCTAATTCATAAAGAAGAGCAGAATTTATTACTGCGTCAACATCGTGTTGATATGGGAAGATATATTTTTCTTCTCCTTCTCTAATTTTTTTCCACATTCTTAATGTATCTGCTGCATTATAACCTCTTGTCTTGTTATCCCTAACAATTCTTCTAAGTCTTCTCGTATCACTAGTATGTATTCTGTTATGATTATCAATATTTAATTGAGTGAATGGCCCAATAAATATTTTAAATTTATTTATTCTATCAACTGCCATTGTAAGTTCATCATTAATAGCATGTAATCCTTCTATAACTATAATATCATCTTTTTCTAGTTTTAAATATTTTTTATTGTATTCTCTTTTTCCTGTAACAAAATTATAGTCAGGAATTTGAACTTTTTCACCATCTAAAAGTTTAGCTAAATGTCTATTAAACAAATTTAAATCAATTGCTTTTATACTTTCAAAATCATATTCACCAAATTCATCTACTGGAGTATCTTCTTTATTAACAAAATAATCATCCACAGAAATTGTATGAGTTTTTAGTCCTTTACTTTGTAAATAAATTTCTAATTTTTTTGCTGTAGTAGTTTTCCCACTAGAAGAAGGTCCAGCAAGTAATACAAATTTTATATTGTTTCTTCTTTGATATATTTGTTCTGCAATCATAGAAAGTTGACTTTCAAAATGAGTTTCAGATAAACGAATAATATCATTATATTTTCCCATTGAAACGACTTCATTTAAATCAGCTGCATTTGATATATCAACTGTTTTTCCCCATTTAGTATAATCTGAAAATGTACTTGCTATTAATGGTCTATGAACATAATCAAGAGTACATTCTGGATTATATATGTTTGGCCAGCTTAAAACAAAACCATTTTTCTTAATATAAGTTAGTTTAAAACTATCAATTGCATCAGTACTATATGCCATATCACTAAAATAATAATCATATACATCATCAAGTCTATAAAGGTTTACGTATGTATTGCTTATATATTTTAAAACTTTTACTTTGTCATATTGTTTTTTCTTTTTAAAGAATGTAATAGCATCTAATCTATCAACACTAACTTTTGTATATATTAAATGTTCTTTATGAATTTCTTTCATTTTGTTTTCTAAAGTTTTTAATTCAGTTTTACTTATTTCTAAATTTTCAAGTTCGCAATAAACACCTTTATCAATTGAGTTTTGAATTATTACTTCTGCATCTGGATATAATTTTTTAAGTGCTACTGTCATTAAAAATTGAACACTACAAGCATATATACTATTTCCAGTATTACTACTTCTATCATAAAAATCAATATCACATTTTTTTGTTAATTTAGCATTTAACTCAGTTAAATGATTATCTACTTTAGCAACTAATATTGGATAGTTAAAATATTTTTGAAAACTATGACTTATTTCATAAAAAGTAGTTCCTTCTAAGAATTCTTTAGTTTCCAAATCTCTAAAATTAACTTTAATATATTTTTCCATATTATCCCTCTTATTCTATCCTTACTTAATTTTATCAAAAAAAAAACTTTTTGTCACATTATTTGATGAATATTTTATACTTTTATCAACTATCATATAAAAGGAGAGTGATAATAATGCTTATACCAACAGTAATTGAAAGATCAAATAATACAGAAAGGGCTTTTGATATTTATTCGAGACTACTTAAAGATAGAATTATAATTATAAGTGATGAAATAAATGATAATAACGCCAATATTGTAGTTGCGCAATTATTATACTTAGATTCAATAAATCATGATGACATTAGTTTGTATATTAATTCACCAGGTGGATCTATCACAGCAGGAATGGCAATTTACGATACTATGAATTTTATTAAAAGCGACGTTTCTACAATATGCATTGGAATGTGCGCTAGTATGGCTGCTTTTTTGCTTTCAAGTGGAAAAAAAGGAAAAAGATTTGCACTTCCTAATAGTGAAGTTATGATCCATCAACCATTAGGTGGAGCTCAAGGTCAGGCAACTGAAATAAAAATAGCGGCTGAAAGAATCATTAAATTAAAAAACAAATTAAACAAATTACTTTCTAACCAAACAGGGAAGGATATAAAAACAATCGAACAAGATACAGAAAGAGATCATTTTTTAAGTGCTGATGAAGCTTTAGAATATGGATTAATAGATAAAGTTTTATAAATTTGCAAATTTTAAATTATTTATATATAATACATGCCTAAAGGAGTATTATATGTTGTGGTATAAATTAGTTGATATAAAGTTAAATAAAACTAAGCAATTGTTTGATGAAATTGATTTACTAGAACAAGAATTAGAAACCGATGTAAATTTATTCAAGAATTTACTAAATGAAGATTTAAATAATAATAAATTAAAATTATTAATTCAAAAAATTTGTATTAAAAAATGTATACAAAACTCTGAAATTTCTATATCTTATATATGTCAAAATAAGAATTATGACTATATTTCAAAATTAAGTAAAAAAATAGAAATTTTAAAACTTAGAAATCTAAAAGTAAAAAAAATTATTTATGATGAAAAATATTTTGGAAAATTAAGTTATGGCGTGTTAAATCGTCTTATTTCTACACTTGCAACAGAAGAAAAAATCAAAGAAATTACTTCAAATAACAAAATACTTACAAAAAACTATTATATGAAAAAATGAAATTTTAAAATTTCATTTTTTTGTTTTATTTATTTGTACTAGTATAATATTGTTTTCCAAGTTCTACTAATTTTTTTGTCATATATCCACCAACAGTACCATTTAATCTACTAGTAGTATCTGCACCTAACTTTATGCCAAGTTCATTTGCTATTTCGTATTTTAAATTTTCTATTGCTTGTTTACTTCCTGGTACAATTAATTTATTCATCATTAATCACCTCTATTATTATTGTTTACCTTTTTCATAATTTTAGTAAGCCAACTATTACCAACTTATATATAATAATAGAAATACAAAATACTAATTTATGTCACTAATAAAAGAAGATTTTATGTCTAAAATAATAAAGAAGATTCATTTATATGTTTAATTATTTGTCCAATTTTCATTATTTTTTTGACTCTTCATTATAAAAAAAGACAGTTATTTCAACTGTCCAATTTCATTATTTAGCTTGGTAATTTGAACCACCTAAGTGTTGTTCACCCATTTGAACTAATCTCTTAGTGATTTCACCACCAACTGATCCATTAGCTCTTGAAGTAGCATCAGGTCCTAAGTTAACACCTAATTCACTAGCTATTTCATATTTCATTCTATCGATAGCTTGTTTAGCTCCTGGAACTACAAATTTATTAGTTGATTTATTCATGGTTTTCACCTCCTGTACACTAATATCTTGTGTACAAGTTGTAATTTCATACATTTTTTTTATTGGTAATTTTTGGTTTATAATAAATCATTTTTAACTTTATTTAAATTTATAACTTGAATATTGTTAATAGTTTCATTTATTAATTCTTCATAGTTAAAAGTTTTTTCTATTTCAATACATTTATCTAGTTCAGGATTTATTACTGGATGTTTTGGTAAAAAAATTGTACAACAATCTTCATAAGGTAATATGCTTGTTTGATAAGTATTTATTTTATTTGCAATATCAATAATTTCTAACTTATCCATACATGCAACTGGACGTATTATAGGTTTATTTGTAACACTATTTATTACTACCATGCTTGTTAATGTTTGACTTGCAACCTGACCTATACTTTCACCATTTATTATAACTTTGCATTTGATTTTTTTTGAGTATCTATCTGCTATTCTATACATCATTCTTCTCATAATGGTTATAATATAACTATCAGGTGCATTTTTATAAATTGTTTCTTGTATATTTGTAAATGGAACTACATGAACTTTAATATTTAATGAGTATTCATTTAAAATTGAAGCAAGTTTTAAAACTTTTTCTCTAGCTTCCAAACTAGTGTGTGGTAATGATTCAAAATATAAACATTCTAGATCAACACCTCTTTTTAAAGATAAATATCCAGCAACTGGACTATCTATACCACCACTTAGCATAAGTAATCCTTTTCCCTGTATTCCAACTGGATAACCACCAAGTCCTGAAATAACATCAACATATATGTAAGTAGCTTCTCCTCTAATTTCAACGTTTACTAAAATATCTGGATTATGAACATCTACTTTACAAGATATGTTTTTAAGTACGAATCCACCTACCTTCGAACTTACTTCTAATGAATTTAGTGAGAATTTTTTATTTGAACGTTTTGTTTCTATTTTAAATGAATTAAAATTTTTATTTTTTAATATTTCCACTACTTTATTTTGAATATCTTCTATATTATTATTTACGCTTTCACATATTGCTATACTATGTATACCAAAAACTTGTAGTAGTTTTTCTAAACACACATTTAAATCTTTTTCTTCTACTTTTATATACATACATGATAAATTTTGTTCAAGGTTATAATTTATTCCATATAATATTTTTTCAATATTTTTACAAAGCATTTTAATAAATACTTTTCTATTTCCTTTTTTTGTTGTTAATTCACCATATTTTATTAATAATAATTTTTCCATAAAACACCTCTTTTTATATAAAAGAATAACAAATTTTTATACTTTAATCAATTATTTTTATGGAAATAAAAAAAGATTTAGTAATTTCTACTAAATCTTTTAATAAATACCATACTTTTTGAAAATTTTTAATGCTTCATCTGAATTTGGATATGAATATGATGAATACCCAGAATCTTTAATAATAAATTTAGCATAATAATATGCAGTAATATCAGATAAAAATTCATATTTTGTTGAATAAGTATAATCTCTAAATGGCGTTTTATTTGCTTTATAACTTGAATAATATTTGTTATATAAACTAGCAACATCTGATTGATTTGCAATAAAACTTCCGTTTTTTATGTTATATTCTTTATCATATTTATGTGTTAATTCATGAACGATTGTTACATAACTAGTACTACATTTTATATTAACGGCAGGATAATAATCATATCCAGTAGTTACACCTACTGTATCTTTGCTTGATTTAACATATAATGTATCATTTAAAACCATTAATTTTCCCTTTCCACTAAATAATTTAGGCATTTTACTATATAATGTATTTAAATCTGAAACAAATCTTGCTTTATTTGAACAAGAATTATCTATTTCGATCAAAACATTTCCTAATGTAAATTGTTTATACACACTAATGTTTTTATAATGACTAGTTTTTTCTAAGTAATTTGCAACTAATGTTTGATTTGAGGAGAACTCATAAGTTTCATTCATATGATATCTTGGCCATTCTGTTTCATTTCCTAAAACATCATAACCATATGAAGAATAACCTTTTTTATTTAAAATTGGTATTCTTATTTTACACTTTGTTTGACTATTATAGATAGTACAAGATTTTGATTTATATTCAATAGTTTCTGCACCTTTTGAGTCAAAAGTAACTTTTATATTTTTTTTAGTTATTGCATAATATGTTTTTCCTGCTGACAATGTTTTTGCAGTTGATCCTGTTGTTGCATTTTTATTTGTACTAAATCCTAAAATTGTCCAACCACTTCTCGTTATCGTTGGAGCAGCTACATTACAAGTTTTAGCTGTGTTATATATATTACAAGATGAACTACTACTTGAAACACTTGCTCCATTTCCTTTAAATGTAGCTATTAATTTTTTACTTGTTATTGCATATATTGTTTTATCTTTATCTAACGTTATACTTGAATTAATTTTATATTCTGACGATGTTGCACTTGCCTTCGAATTAAATCCTATTATATTATAACCGCTTCTTGTTATTGCTGGGGTTGTTACCTTACAAGTTTTGTCATTATTATATACATTACATGTTACACTTGATTTTGTTACTTTTGCTCCATTTCCATTTACTGTTAATTTTAACTTTTTACTTGTTATCGCATATATTGTCTTATCTTTATCTATATTTACACTCGTGCTTACTTTATACTCTGGTTGAGTGGCATTCGCATTTGAATTAAATCCAATTATGCTATAACCACTCCTTGTTATCGTTGGGGTTGTTACCTTACAGTTTTTGCCAGTATTATATATATTGCATGTTACACTTGATTTTGATACTGTTGCTCCATTTCCATTTATTGTCAATGTGATTTTTTTTGCTGTTATTGCATATAATGTTTTATTTTCAGTAACAGATATTTCTTGTCCAACTTTATATTGCGGAGTTGTCGCATTTGCATTCTCAGAATATCCTATAATTATACCATTATCCCTTTTTATTTCAGGTAATTTTATCTTACAGGATAATCCTGTCGTACTACATGATAATTCACTTTTTGTTACACTTGCACCATTTCCATTAAAGGTTACTTTATATGTATGTGTTTCTTTTTTCACATTTTTTTTAAAGTAGCTTTCAGGTATAGTTATGCTTGCTTTAACTGATTCATTTCCTGCTTTGTCTTTTACTTTTACTGCATAAGTTCCTGCCTTTGTTGCTTCATATGTTGAATTATTTGTATATCCTGATTCATTCCAATTATACTTATCTATACCAGATGAATCATCTTTTGCATTTGCAAATAATATTACCTTACTTTCTTTTTTTTCTTTTTCTTCTATGTTAACGGTAGGAGCAACAGTATCTATATTATCTATCTCTATTTCCTTAGGATTAGTTGTATTTCCTGCATCGTCTTTAATAACTACATTCACATCTTCATTTTCATCTGTTGTATATTTATTATCATCTTGCCATGTGTTTCCACCATCAAATGAATATTTTAACTTTTTATTTTTATCTGAATTTGCCTTTACTACTATTGTTGTATTTTTATTAGAATAATCTGTTTTTTCAAATTCAATTGAATCAATTTTTATTGGTCCATTTGTATCCTTTTTAGTTATATGAAAAGTATAACTATATTTTTTACCTTTTTGTGAAGTATATTCAATAATATGATCTAAATTTGTTTTGTTGACTAAGTTAACAGTCTCATTACATCCAGTTACACTATCTATTTTATTACACTTAAATTGTACTTTTTGAGTATCTATTTCTAAGTTATATTCAAATTTGTTTTTATCGAATGGTTGATCAAACTCGAAACCAACCGCTTTAACACTTAAAGAATCCATTAATACAGAAATTTCTTCTTCATTTGCTTTTTTTTGTTCTATTATTTTCAGAATTAAATTTGTAATAACTATACCAACTGCAATAAATAAAATAAACCCAACTATAGCATAGATAATGGATTTGTTAAAACCTCTTTTATTATTATTTTGATTATATTGAATATCATTTATATCGTTATTTATATTTTCATTATTAATCATATTATCTTTAATAATAGATTGATTATAATTAGTATTTGTAACATTATTATTTTGCCATGATTCATTATTTTCTTGAATCACAGAATCCATATTTTGAGTATTAGGAACCGAGGTATTTAAAGAATTATTTTGATTACTATTTTGTTTATCAAACAAATCATCAACTGGGTTAAAATCATCACTATATTTCATACTAAATACCTCCTAGTCTAACTATATAAAATTATAATATTATAAACAAAAAGTGTCAATAAAAAACTATATGATTATTCTGTATCATATAGTTTTAAAAGTTTATCATATATACCATGTTCCACTCTATTAAGTGAATTTATTGATAATTCTAAAGATTTTTGATATTCACCTTTAAAGAATAAAATCTCAGCGGTTACCAAATACCTATCTAAATTATCAACAGAACTCCTATATCTATTACCATAAACAATAGCCATTTCCGCAAACATAGCAGTTCTCATCATCTCTTTTGTTCTGGTAAATAATTTTAAAACCAAGTCTCTCGCAGTATCTACTCTAGTATTTAAAGTTTCAATTGTAATAGGTTTTTTATCTAATTCCCTTATTATTTCTTTTATTGCGGCTTGAGCTTCAGTAAGTTCAACAAAATAAAATTTTGGTATAACAGGTAAATTGTATTCTCGTATTTTAGCTTTAGAACTTTTAAGTATTGATTTAATTTCTTCTAATTGTTGTCTAGCTCTTGCTTCATCTTCTCTCATTCCACCAATAACATCTAATGTGTTATCAATTCTATCCTCTATAACAATAAGTTTAACAAATAAATTATCGATTTCTTTTGTCAATTTAGAATAAGCAAAAGTATTGTTTCTTGTATGATCCATAAGTAATTTATAATCATCTTTTAATTTCTTCAAATCATTTCTTGAATCTTCTAATAATTTTATATCATCTTCTGATAAATTATAAATATTTTTAATGTCTTCAATTTGAGAAAAAATATCTTTCATAAGTTCATCAAGTTTTCTTAATTTAATTCTGAATTTTTTATTAGTTTCATCATAGTTACTACAATCAATTTTTTCTTTTTCAAAATCATTAAACATAGAATCAAAATATTCAAGTAAAACTTTAAGTTCAAATAATCCATCTTCAAGATTTAATACTTTAGCATTGTCAACAATTTCTTTTATTTTTTTATTGGCTTCTTCTATATTATATTCAACATTCAAATAATCAAGAGGATATCCTGCATCTATCATTTTTCTATATTCTTTTTTTAATTCTCTAATTTTATTTGGAAGAATGTTTTCAGACATTACTACAATAGCAGGTACTTCTTCAATAATTGTTGACATATGTTTAAGCATATCATCAATTGATTTAATTATTTTTGTTACTTCTATATATTCATTATTTTCCATTGCAATTTCAAAAGCTTCGAAATTTTTTGAAATTTTTTCAAATTGTAAATGAACTGGTTTGGCTATTTCTCCAAACTCATTTTCTGAATCAATAAATTTTTTATATAAATCTCTATATGTAGATTTTAATTCTGTTATAATTGCTCTATTTTTTTCTTCACTACCAGTTATTTCCTTTATTTCATCAAGCAAATTAGTAGAATCTGTTTTTACTTTACAAAGTTCCATTTCTAACTTAGCTAGTTTGTATAATACAGCTTTATAATCTTTTTGACCTAAAACAAAATCTGTTTCTATTATCATATCAGTTATTTTAGGAATTCTATTATCTTTAATATCATTTAACCTATTTTTCCACTCAGCATACATACTTTCTAATTTTTCATTTTTTAAAAATGATTCCAATTTAGCAAGTTCAGGAATAATAGGCATACTGTTTATTTCATTTTTTTCTATTTCCAATTCATCAAGTTGCTTTTTTACTTTAGAACTCTTATGATTTTGTATTAAATTAAGAACTAATACTACAGATATAATTGCTACAATAAATGTTGTAATAAGTATTAATAATATTAAATCCATAATTGTTCACCTCTACTATATATAATAATAACACATATTTCGACATTTTTTAATACTTTTTTTGTTTTTTTATTCATACAATTTATTTTGTACTTTCCACTCAAACATGTTAAGTTTTTGCCATGTAGTATTATTTTCTCTTATTTTAATATTACATTTTCTAATATTTTATTGATATTTCAAATTTTCCAGACTATACTATTACTATAAACCAAAGCAATCAGGGGAGTCAGACATCATGGATGTGTTGCTTCCCTTTTTTTGCACAATATTATAATGAATGGAGTGTGTTACATATGAGTGAAAATGGAAATCAATCTCGTGAATGGAACTCTCGTTTTGGTTACATTATGGCTGCCGCAGGAGCTGCGATCGGCCTCGGAAACATTTGGAAATTCGCATATCTCGCCTTGTAGAGAAAGTAACCAAAATCATTATGCCTGTACTCTTTCTCTTCCTTATTATATGTGGTATCTGAGCAATGTTCGTAACCAGCAATGCAATCGATGGTTTAAAATACTATCTCCTGCCTGATTTTAGCAAATTCAATTTCACTGTATTTTCCCAGG
>ENA-OPRX01000823-OPRX01000823.1-human-gut-metagenome-genome-assembly--contig:-NODE-823-length-18469-cov-4.327903_pt1 | contig 18469 bp, 16 predicted proteins | sample MGYA00241450_ERZ501892 | MGnify/ENA primary metagenome ERZ501892 (study PRJEB25962, sample SAMEA2042223) | human gut metagenome | biome: human gut; feature: human-associated habitat; material: faeces...
TTCCATATTATCCAATCCTTTTCTGAATTAGTGAGACAGCGTCTCACTTTTTTATAAAATGTGGGACACCGTCCCACATTTTACAATTCGTCCACATTCACATTTATCCCCAGGATACGCTGTATCTCAGCCAATGTCTTATCAATTTCATGATCAAGAGCCTTGCGCTTCTTGAAATAGTCGGCAAGCAGTTCGGCAGGAGGCAAGATCTCTTCATCCTCTTTCGGGAACTTGCACAAGTCGAAGTTGCAATCGGTGGCGATAAGGTCTTCAACTGAATAGCAACGAGATTTCTCGTCACCATCAGCAATAATAATCTCCTTACGGTCGTTCCACCACTCACGGATTGGGTCGCAATGTTCCGACTTCATGGACTTTGTCTTGGAGAAATGCTTGTACCCCTCTGGCATATCCAAACGATAGAACCACGTTTCCTTTGTAGAATAACCTTCTGGAGCACCCTCCGCACAGGTGTTGTCGAAGAACAAAATGTTCGTAGCTATCGAAGTGTAAGGTGCAAAGATACTGCCAGGCAAACGGATAATGGTGTGCAAGTTGAAATCTCTGAGCAGCTTGGTCTTGATGGCTATTTTTGTATTGTCCGCTCCAAACAGGAAACCGTCTGGGACAATGACCGCCGCACGTCCATTCCTCTTCAGACGGTACATGATGAGCACCATAAACAAGTCGGCTGTCTCGCTACTACGCATATCAGAAGGGAAATGTGACTTGACATCCGACTTCTCGTTTCCACCGTATGGTGGGTTCATCAACACAACATCAAACTTGTCTTCGTCTGTATAGTTGAGTACATCTTTTGTAAGCGAGTTGTCGTGATATACCAATGGCGTGTCAATGCCATGCAACAACAGGTTTGTCACACATAGCATATACGGGAATTGTTTCTTTTCTATGCCGAATACAGACTGATTGTACTCCTTGCGGTCTTCGGCAGTCTTTACCTTCTTGTCCAATTCACCCAACCAACTTGTGATGAAACCACCTGTACCACAAGCGAAGTCTGCCATTTTCTCACCAATCTGCGGATTGACTATCTCTGCCATAAATTCGGTCAAGGCTCTTGGGGTGTAGAACTCACCAGAGGAACCTGCCGACTGCATCTCTTTGAGGATAGTCTCGTATATCTCACCGAAAGCATGACTTTCCTCATAGTCACCAAGGTTCAAACCGTCAATCACATTCAGCACTTGACGAAGTTGAACTCCATCTTTCATATATTGGTTGGCATCCTCAAATGTGGTCTTTACAATCGCCTGACGGATAGGGGTTGTTGGTGTTACCTCTATGTTTTTGAGTTCCACAAACAATGTGTTGTTGACAAACGAAAGCAGCTCATCACCAGTCAAGGCATTACCGCTTCCATCGTCATGCGCCCAGTTACGCCAACGGCATTCTTCTGGAATAATAGACTTGTAATCATCATCGTCCAACTCCCAATCATTCTCTTTCTCGTCATAGACTTTCAAGAACAGCATCCACGCCATTTGTTCTATGCGTTGCGCATCACCGTTGATACCGGCATCATTGCGCATTATATTGCGTACCCGTTTTACGAAATTTGATAAACTCATATTTTGTTTCTATTTTATGCTATATTATATATGTATTGTTCCAGTTCTTTCACGGCATCAAGATAACCTTGCTTACCACCGAAGAACTTCACGATGTTTGCTTTGGAACCCAACTTGCGGAAAGGGTCATTTTCAAGCACAGTAAGACTTTCCAATTCTGACACACCTTCCTTGGTGTACTTATCCAACAAGGCTTCAAGCACAAGCCGTGCCTGTTCACCATACTTGCTGAATATATCACGTTTCTTCACCTGCTCGGCACGTTCATGTCGTGTAAGTGTTTTCTTGCCGTAGGCTATATGGCAGATGAAATCGAAATCATCAACATCTTCCATATTTTGGTCATGCTTCAACACCGCAAGGTCAATGCCACTTTCTTTAAGCATTTCAGCAATGTCTGACTTTTTCTTGGTTTCTTGCCACTTGGAAGTAAATGTGTCTATCGTTGCGTATGTGTCTATGATACTTTTCTTTGTATAGTCGGTAATGCTCTCTGTGCGAAGCAACTTACCATTTGTGTCATAGACAGAAACGACCTTGTTAATGACCTTTACTGTACAACCGTCCGAGTTGACTATTGGCTTAGGCTGTTTGGGCGGTTGTTGGCAAATACATGGAATCTGACCACATACGGGGCAGGGCTCTGGTGTCGATTGGGGACACACGCATGGATTCTGTCCACATACAGGACAAATATGTGGTTTAGGCGGATAATTCGGGTCTATCTCAATCGGTCCATCCCAATCAGGGTCAGCAAACAATCGTGTTACGTTGCGGAAGTCCATTACTGTGAAGTATGTTTTTCCTTCTTTCTCACGAAGACGAGTGCCACGACCAATTATCTGTTTGAACTCTGTCATAGAGCCGATTTGTTGGTCAAGAACAATCAGTTTTGTCATTTTGCAATCAACGCCAGTTGAAAGCAACTTACTTGTTGTTGCTATGACAGGAAATTTAGAAGAAACAGAAATAAAGTAATCTAATTTACTTTTCCCGTATTCATCACTACCTGTTATACGAACCACATAGTCGGGATTTTTCTTGCACATATCAGCATTGGCATTAGCCAAAGCCATTCGCATACGTTCCGCATGAGTTTCATCAGCACAAAACACTATGGTCTTAGCCATTCGATCTGTACTTTTCAGATAGTTGGTTATCTCCTGCGCAACTTCCCTTATGCGGTCTTCTATAACAATGTTATAATCATAGTCGCTATTATTATAGATGCGGTCTTCTATCTCGTTGCCGTAGATGTCCTTTTGCCCCTTTGTCGGTCTCCATTCGTCACCGATGTTTGTTGTAATGTTGATTACCTTGAAAGGAGCGAGGAAACCATCCTCTATTCCATTTTTAAGACTATAAGTATAGACTGGCTCGCCAAAGTAGCCAATACTTGACTGATACTTCGTTTCCTTTGGCGTAGCAGTCATACCGATATGAGTAGCTGAAGAAAAATATTCCAAGATGTTTCGCCAGTTGCTATCATCCTTTGCGCTACCTCTATGACACTCATCAACGATAACAAGGTCAAAGTAGTCGGGATTAGGGAACAGCTCTTGATAATTCTTGGCATCATTCTGTCCAATCAACTGCTGGTATAGCGCAAAAAACACTTGATAAGAACCCAATTCTTCCAAGTGATTCTTGTCTTTTGAGTAATCTATCTTGTGCGTTACCTTATCTAATGGTTTGAAGTCCTGCTGTATGGATTGGTCAACCAATATGTTGCGGTCTGCAAGATACAACACTTTCTTCTTTAAACCACTTTTAAGTAAACGCCATACAATCTGAAATGCAGTATATGTCTTGCCTGTGCCAGTTGCCATAACAAGGAGCACACGGTTTTGTCCTTTGGCAATGGCACCAACTGTGCGGTTTACTGCATTGCGCTGATAATATCGTGGAGGAAATATATTCTGACCAGTGCAAAAAGGCTGCTCTATGATAGCCAGCTCTTGTTCGTTAAGTCCGTTTCCACCGTTAGCCTCGCTTTTATATCTTTCGACAAGTTCTTCTTTTGTCGGAAACTCATCCATGGCAAAAGTGCGTTCTTTCCCTGTTAAGAAGTCATGTTCGGCAAAGCCCTCCCCATTAGAACTATATGCAAACTTAACATCAAGCATTTGGGCATAAGTCATAGCTTGTTGCAATCCATGAGAAACAGAATGATTAGCATCCTTTGCCTCTACAATGGCTAAGGGTGTTGCCTTGTTTGCATAAAGCACATAGTCGGCAAACTTAGGTTTCTCTCTATGCACAAGATTGCCATGAAGACTAATTTTACCGTCAGTAAATTTAACCTCCTGTTCCATAAAAATGCTATCCTTTGACCAACCTTTGCTTGTAATGGCCTCGTTGATATAGCGGAACTTGACATCCTCTTCTGTTAAATCTTTGCTTATGCCCATATTCAACTAATATTTTATTATCAGAAGTTCTACAACATATTTACTAAGACAGAAAACTACGAGTTCATTACACTCTTTCGTTCTCGTCCGTAATCAAATCCTTGAGGTCAACTTCTAAAATCTTTGAGATTTCAAGAAGTGTCTCTAAATCGGGTTGATATTTATTCCGAGCATAGCAATTAACCGTGCTAAAGCTCTTGCCTAACTGTTTTGCCAGCCAGGTTTGTGAAATACCCTTGCTATCTAAGACATCTTTTATCTTGTTTAGTTTCATAAATTCACCGAATTTTGCTACAAATATACATTAAATTTTGCGATAATCATTATAAATTTAACGATTGTTATTTCATGTAGTTATTGTACCTTTACAGCGGAGAAGAGTTATTTGACAGCAAACGTATGCATATTGCAGAAATTGGGACTATTGCCAAATCATTACCTCTATTGAGGTGAAAGACTCATAAATAGCTCATTTTAAGCTATTCAGCAGATTTTAGTGTAATTTTTTGTGAAAAAAGTTGGGAATTTATTTGGTTTTTTGATTACCCCCCTATATTTGCAAAAAAATATCAGAGAAACGACAATGAATGCTACAATTCATAACTTCAACAATGCCGAGAAGCGCACAATTTCGGCTGAAGGACGCATTGTGCCTGCCCTTTCTCTCATTACGACATTCCATTCCCAAACAATAATTATAAAAATCACAAGCACCTCGCAACGCGACGCATTGTCGGCGTTCCGCTAAGCGCGGGTGCTTGTGCCAATATTGGGACACAGCCCCGAAACATCCGACAAACTTGACCAAACAAAATTAAATTATAGACATAACCAAACAAAAACCAACCAAAACAATGAAAAGGTATCTACTTTCCACTTTCACGATTGCAGCCGCGGCGCTGCTCGTGACATCGTGTAACGATGAGATGGACAACGGTCTGAAGACAGGCGACGAGGGAACCGTGACATTCACAGCGCAACTGCCTTCGGAGATGGGGACCCGTGCGTTTGCCGACGGACTGACGGCGAAACATCTGCAATATGCAGTGTATGAGGCTGGGCAATCAACACCTCTGAAGGTGTTCGGCGACGAGACAACTGTTGTGGGAGAAGCCGAAATGGTCAACCTCAAGAAATCGGTAACCCTGAAACTGACTTCCGGCAAATCCTACGACGTGATTTTCTGGGCTGACGCCACAACCGATTCTCCATACACTTTCAATCCGGCATCACAGGAAGTGAGTGTGGACTACAGCAAGGTGAACAACAACAGCGACAATTGCGACGCTTTCTTCAAGAAAGAAACAATCACCGTAAGCGGAAACCAAAGTGTTGACGTCAAACTTACACGTCCGTTCGCGCAGGTGAACATAGGAACCGACGACTTTGACGCCGCCAAGGCTTCCGGACTGGAAGTGACCCAGACCGAAGTTGTGGCAAAAGCATTCGCCACGCTGAACCTTGCCACCGGCAAAGTTTCCGACGAGGCTGACCGCACATTCACTATGAAAGCCATTCCGACAGCATCCGACGGAGAGTTTCCCGTTGCCGGCGGCTACAAATACCTTTCGATGGACTACCTGCTCGTAGGTGCTGACAAGGCGACTGTCGACGTGGCTTTCAACTATGGAGGCCCGCAGAGCCGCACGTTCACAAACGTGCCAGTGCAACGCAACTACCGCACAAACATCTACGGCTCGCTGCTCACAAACACCACAGACTTCAATGTGGTCATCGAACCGGCATTTGCAACCACCAACTACAATCTCGGCGCTCTCTACACAGCTTCGCAAATCGGTGGAGCGGTGACGCTGAGCGACAACGTTGACTTTGACCGCACAATCGCTGTGCAACCAGGCAAAACAATGTCAGTGAACCTCAACGGGAAAACGGTGAAAAACACCACCGACTTGTGGGAAAACCCAAGCGTGCCAAACAGCTGGTCTCTGTTCTCTGTAAGAGGCACCGACAGCAAACTGACTCTTTCAGGCGACGGTGATGTCATCGCCAAAGCCAACGACTGCTACGCTATCGATGTTCAGGGCGGAGGACATCTTGTTATCGAGGGCGGACACTACAACGGCAACATCCACGCAGTCTATGTAACCGAAGGTGTTGCGGAAATAAAAGGCGGAACATTCGAGGTGCAGCAGAAATATCCTGACGCAGAGAAAGCCGATGAGTTCGTGCTCAACTGCCTTGACGAGAACTACAAAAACGGAACAGCGAAAATCATCGTTACCGGCGGCACGTTCATTGGATTCAACCCTGGCGACTGCAAGGCTGAGGGCAACGGCACCAACTTCGTAGCCCCTGGCTATGCATCAATCGCAAACGGCACAGCTGCCGACGGCCGCACCATCTGGAAAGTTGTGCCGGCTGTAGAGGCTACAACAGAAGCGGAACTTGAGGGTTCTTTCAAAAGAGGCTCTGTAACTGCCATTAGTTCAAACATAAACACAGCTACTATCACAACTTGCCATTCAAAGTCAAATTTAGTATTCAAAAACGGTAGCGTTTTAAAGTTAGAACCAACAGAAACAGGCAGCCTATACACATTGAGTGTCCGTAAAAATAGTAATTTGACGATTTCAGGCAATGGCTCTATCATTGCCCCAGTCCTTATTAGTCCCAACCCAACAACATCTCAGGCTGCAGCTATAGAAGTCGGGGTTCAAGCATATTCTGGAATCGTAAACATCTACGACAATGTCACGCTCGAGGGCAACTCAGGAGCAGCTGGCAGCTATGCTTTAAGACTTGTTAATGGCACGGCGAATATTTACGGAGGTCATTTCAAAACAGCAGGAGGATTAAACGGGGACTCTGAATGTATCTATTTAGAAAGCATAAAACCTTATAGAGGGACATATAGACAATGCAACCTCAACATCTACGGTGGCGTTTTCGAGACAACAGGAGATGCTAAATATCTAATCAACTGCAAGGACGAGCCATACAAAGATGGCAAATGCGCCATAAAAATCATGGGCGGCATATTCGTAGGCTTCAATCCTGCCGACAACACTGCCGAAGGCGCACACACCAACTTCGTTGCCCCTGGCTACAAATCGGTAGAGACCACCTACAATGGCAAGCAGGCTTGGAAGGTTGTTAAAGAATAACTAACAGCAAGCATCTAAAGCTTCACAATATGGTCGGCGTCGTGTCTGCACAGGCACGGCGCCGATTTCGTTTTATGTCACCGTCGTGCCTCGCGGCGCTCGTCGGCGCGGCTCTTGCTTGTTGTGACGAGAAACACGCCCACAAAAATCATCGCCACGGCAAGCCCCTTCATCACGTTGAACGAGTCGAGCCCGAGACAAACAGTCACGACACACGCCACGACAGGCTGCACGTAGTTGTACATCCCAGCCACCGTAGGCCGCAGATTCTTCTGCCCGACAATGATAAACATATAGCTCACAAACGTGGCAAACACCACGATAAACGCCACGGCAAGCACATCGTCCCATCCAAGCGCAAGCCAGTCGGTTGCCACAAGACTCGAATATGAGAACGGAAGCGTGCAGAGAAAAGCATAGGTAAACATCCACTTCATCACCGTCACAAGCGAATAGCGGCATATAAAATTCTTGAACAGGACAAGATAGGTGGCATAACTCAGCTGAGCGAAAAGCACAAGCAGGTCGCCAAGTATGGGGTGCGCACCGGCCGCCGTTGCAGCGGCACCACTGCCCAGAATAAGCATCAACGCGCCCCCAGCCCCGAAAGCTATGCCTGTCACCTTTTTCCCCGTGACCGGCTCACGAAGGAATACGGCGGCAAGAAGCATTGCCCACAAAGGCATACTCGTGGTGATTATCGACGCGTCGGCAGGCGACGACAGTTTGACCCCAAATATGAAACTTCCCTGATTGAACACTATGGCAAGAAGCGACGCGGCAAACAGACGCAGCATGTCGCGCGGCGGCACGTGCTCCGGTTTTTGAAACAGCGACACTGCCCAGAACAGCACCATCGCGCCGAAAATGCGCAAATCGGTGAGCACAAACGGCGTGACCACACCGCCAGCCATAACAACCTTGGCAAGGGGCGACATCAATCCCCAACTCGTATTCGCCAGCAGCATCGCGCCGTGGCCTTTCCAACTGAATTTTTCCATAATCGGGTACAAAATTAGACATAAATCTATTATTTATACCTACCTTTGCACCAAAATTCAAAAGATGACAGACAAGAGTTATTCTCTCACCATAACAAAAGAACAACTGGCAGAATTGCCCCGAGTGGAGTTTCCCGGTGTAATCAAGGTGGTAAACACCGCCGCCGAGGCACGCAAAGCGGTGTCAATACTGAAAAAATATCCTATCCTCGGCTTCGACACCGAATCAAAGCCCACATTCAGAAAAGGAGTGCCTATCCACGTCTCGCTGATTCAGATTTCAGCCGACGATGTGTGCTTCCTGTTCCGCGTGCGCAAAATTGACGACCTCGAGCCTCTGCACGAAATCATGGACAACCCCGACATTCCAAAAATCGGACTGTCGCTCCACGACGACTTCTCGATGCTCGCCCACAACTACGACTTCCACCCCCAGGGATTCATCGACCTGCAGAAACTTGTGCCCGACTACAATTTCGGCTGCTCAAGCCTGCAGAAAATCTACGCAATCCTGTTTGACATGAAAATCTCAAAGTCGCAACAGCTGTCGAACTGGGACGCCGAGACGCTCACCGAGGCCCAGACATCCTACGCCGCCATCGACGCATGGGCGTGCATACGCATCTACCGACGGCTGCTCAGCGATGCGTTTGTGCCGGAAGAGTCAAAATATAAAGTCATAAAATCAACCGACAATGAAAACTAAAAAATCCACATGGCTGCCGCTGCTGCTGCTTGTTTATCTGATGGTGATGGCCTACGTAGGCCGCGGACAGGTGGCTGCAGGCAAGTATCTGCAATATTTCGGAGTGATGGGCGTGTCGCTGCTCGTAATCGTGCTGCTGCATTTCACGCTCAAGCGCAAGGAACGCCTCAAAAAGCTGCGCGGGAACGATGAAGAATTGCCGCAACGGAGCCGAAAAGAAGGCAACGAAGAAAAATGACCCGTTTATTTTTGGTCATTACCTTTTATATCATTAAATTTGTTCACTTTAGAAAAATCTTATAAAACCTAAAAATATTATGGACAACGAACTCCTAAAACAAGTTACGGAAAAAGCCGAGAAATGGCTTTCTCCTGAATACGACGAAGAAACACGCGCTGCCGTAAAGGCTATGCTCGACAGCGAAGACAAGACAGAACTCATCGAGTCGTTCTATAAAGACCTCGAATTCGGCACTGGTGGCTTGCGCGGAATCATGGGCGCCGGCTCAAACCGTATGAACATATACACCGTTGGCGCCGCCACCCAAGGCTTGTCAAACTATCTGAAAGTGGCGTTCAAGGACCTTCCGGAAATCAAGGTTGTGGTGGGTCACGACGTGCGCAACAACAGCCGCAAATTCGCCGAAATCGTTGCCGACATCTTCTCGGCCAACGGCATCAAGGTGTATCTCTTCGACTCTTGCCGCCCTACTCCGGAAATGTCGTTTGCAATCCGCCATTTCGGATGCCAGAGCGGTGTGATCATCACAGCTTCGCACAACCCTAAAGAGTACAACGGCTACAAAGCCTATTGGGACGACGGCGCGCAGATGATTGCCCCTCACGACGTCAACACAATCAAATATGTCAACGAGGTGACCGACGTTGCCGACATCAAATTCAAAGGCGACCCGTCGAAGATTGAAATCATCGGAGAGGAAGTTGACAAGATTTTCCTTGAAAAAGTAAAAAGCCTGTCGCTCAGTCCAGAGGCAATCAAGAGACATCACGACATGAAGATTGTCTACACGCCAATCCACGGAACCGGCTTGAAACTGATTCCCCGCTCTCTTGCAAACTACGGCTTCACAAACATCATCGGCGTGCCTGAGCAGGAAGTGCTCAGTGGCGACTTCCCCACCGTCGCTTCGCCAAACCCAGAAGAGCCGTCGGCTATGGCAATGGCCATCGAGAAAGCAAAGGAAACCGGCGCAGAGGTAGTGATGGCTTCCGACCCCGACGCTGACCGCATCGGCCTCGTGATCCGCGACAACAACGGAGAGTATGTGCTCATCAACGGAAACCAGATTGTGATGATCTTCCTCAACTATCTGATGACCCGCAACACGGAGCTCGGCACACTCACCGGCAATGAATACATCGTGAAGACAATCGTGACAACCGAAACAATCCGCACAATCGCCGAAGCTCAGCACATAAAGATGTATGACTGCTTCACCGGCTTCAAATGGATTGCCAACGTGATGCGCGAAAACGAAGGCAAAGCCCGCTATCTGGGCGGCGGCGAGGAAAGCTACGGCTTCCTGGCCGAGGATTTCGTCCGCGACAAAGACTCAGTGTCGGCAATCTCGCTCATGGCTGAAATCGCAGCTTGGGCAAAAGACAAGGGCTTGAACATGACCGACATGCTGATCGACATCTATATGAAGTACGGCTTCTCGCGCGAGAAAGGCATCTCTTTGGTGCGCAAAGGCAAATCGGGCGCAGAGGAAATCATCGCCTTGATGAAACAATTCCGCGAGAACCCACCGAAGGAAATCGCCGGATCGCCAGTGGTGACCGTAAAAGACTTCCAGTCGCTCGTAGAGACAAACGTGGCGACAGGCGAGACAAAGAAACTCGACATGCCGACTACGTCAAACGTGCTCCAATACTACACAGCCGACCGCACGAAAGTGTCTGTCCGCCCGTCGGGAACAGAGCCTAAGATCAAATTCTACATCGAGGTTCACGACACTCTCGCTTCCGCCGATGAATATAAAGCAACAGAGGCACGCGCAGACGAGAAAATCAACCGCATCGCGAAAGAATTCGGCATCACTAAGTAAAAATAGTCTGATATTTATCATAAATAATGGGTTGCGCATGTGTGCAACCCATTATTTTTTTGCCTGTTATATAATAATTCGCCACACTGATGCGTTACTGATATGTATGAACTTTAAACAATATTGCCTATGCAGAAAAACTCTACTCATTTGATTACAAAAGAATGCAACGGAACACAACAATCTTCCGTCAAACCAAGAAAATCAACAATCGAGTTTTTGAAGCAGTTTGCAAGAGCCTACACCTATCAGCAGCAAATGCCATACCAGTTAGGCGGATTCATTGCCAATTAAAACTGCCAATTCAGAAACCTGGCACAACGCTTCCTCCACATGGAGGAAGCGTTTTCCATTAAAAATCACACTTTTCCGTCCAACCGCCGCATTTTCAAGTTAAAAACAGTTTACAATCGTGCATTTTAATTAAAAAATAAAAAATTAACAAATTTAAGAGTCGGATTTAAGATATGTTTCATATATTTGCAATATCAAAAAAAGTGTAAAAACGATGAAGAAAAGTACGATTTGGATATTGACCATCATAATGGCGCTGACATTTGTCGGCCTGTTGTATATGCAGTTCGTATATATGGAGGAGATGGTGAAGATGCGCGAACAGCACTTCTCGGAAGGCGTGAAGCGCAGCCTCTACTCTTTGTCGACAGCTTTGGAGAAAAACGAGACAAAAAACTATCTCGAGGAAGAGCTGCTGATGTTGGAGCCAGGGATATTTGACTCAAACTCATTCCTGAAGACAGACAACTTCATGAACACATCCCTCTCGCAAGAGTCCGACCTTCCGGCAACAAACCGGCGCACTCCCGTAGAGCAGGACAAGCTGCGCAAATTTCAGGAAAACCTGCGCAAACAATTCCTTTATCAGAAAGGTCTGCTCAACGAAGTGATACTCACCATACTCAACCAGTCGAGCAACCGCCCCATCACAGAGCGCGCCGACTCAGCTATGGTCAACAACTACCTTCGCACCGAGCTCGGCAACAACGGCATTCCACTCGCATGGGAATATGCCATAGCCGACCGCAAAGGCCACATTGTCTACAAGACTAACGGCTACGACGAAACGGTAGACAAAGAAGACGTATTCATACAGACGCTGTTTCCCAACGACACCGAGTCGCGGCGCAACTATCTATACGTCTACTTCCCCGAGCGCGACAAATACATATTCTCATCCGTACGGTTCATGATTCCGTCGTTCGGATTCACATTCGTGCTGCTTGTAGTGTTCCTGTGCACCATCGTAATCGCATTCCGCCAAAAGAAACTGTCGGAAATGAAAAACGACTTCATCAACAACATGACCCACGAATTCAAGACTCCGATATCAACCATCTCGCTCGCAGCGCAGATGCTCAACGACGACACCATGCGCAAAAGTCCGACGATGATGCAGCACATATCAACCGTAATCAACGACGAGACAAAGCGGCTGCGCTTCCAAGTAGAGAAGGTGCTCCAGATGTCGATGTTCGACCGTCAGAAAGCCACCCTCAAACTGCAGGAAGTAAACGCCAACCAATTGATACAAAATATCGTAAACACCTTCAAGCTCAAAGTTGAGAAATACGGCGGACGCATCGATGCCCGACTCGACGCCGAAATTGCCGACGTGAAAGTCGACGAGATGCACTTCACCAACGTGATTTTCAACCTGCTCGACAACGCTGTCAAATACCGACGCGACGACTGCCCGCTGCAGCTCACCGTGGCGACACGCAGCCTTCCGGGCGACAAAATCGAAATTTCGATAGCCGACAACGGCATCGGAATAAAACGCGACGACTTGAAAAAGGTGTTCGAAAAGTTCTACCGCGTGTCGACCGGCAACCGCCACGACGTGAAAGGATTCGGCCTCGGACTGGCATACGTGCACAAGATGGTGACGGAGCTGAAAGGCGAAATCCGCGTGGAGAGCGAATTCAACAAGGGATCGAAATTTATAATTACATTACCATTAATAAATGAATAATCATGGAAGAAAGATTGCGTATTTTGTTATGTGAAGATGACGAAAACCTCGGCATGCTGCTGAGAGAGTATCTTCAAGCGAAAGGCTACAACGCCGATTTGTTTCCCGACGGTGAAGCCGGCTACAAGGCTTTCTTGAAGGGTAAGTATGACTTGTGCGTGTTCGACGTGATGATGCCAAAGAAAGACGGCTTCACACTCGCACAGGAAGTAAGAACCGTAAACAGCGAAGTGCCTATCATTTTCCTTACGGCAAAATCACTGAAGGAGGACATCCTCGAAGGCTTCAAAATCGGTGCCGACGACTATATCACAAAGCCGTTCAGCATGGAAGAGCTCGTGTTTAGAATCGAGGCTATCCTGCGCCGCGTGAAAGGCAAGAAAGGCAAGGAAATCACGATGTACAAGATCGGCAAGTTCACTTTCGACACTCAGAAACAAGTGTTGATGATCGAGGATAAAATCACAAAACTCACAACCAAGGAGTCGGAACTGCTGAGCCTGCTCTGCGCTCACGTAAACGAAATCCTCGAGCGCAACTTCGCTCTGAAGACAATCTGGATTGACGACAACTACTTCAACGCCCGCAGCATGGACGTATACATCACCAAACTGCGCAAGCACCTGAAGGACGATCCTTCAATCGAAATCATCAACATCCACGGAAAGGGCTACAAACTCATTGCTCCCGACGTGGAAGCAAAGGCGAAATAAGACAACGCCAACTTAAATCCCAACACAGGGCGGAGAGCTGCAAAAGCAGCTGACTCCGCCCTGTTTGCGTATGCGCCGACGGGAGAAACTTCCCCATCGCGGCAAAGCGGCATATAAACCGGAAAACGGCGCGGCATGCGTGACGGCAGCACACACCTGTTTGGCGCGGAATCGCGCAGGGCGCATCCAGACTATCGGAGCGCATGCCTGCCAACGTAGCCGATGCGCGAGCACAGCAGAGCGCGCCGGGACTCGACATGCCCCAGCAGCCTGCGTGCCGGAGGTACGCCACTACGGATGAGCGGCGCACATGCCTATGCCGAGCATATAAAAGATGAGAGACCCACCAAATGGTGAGCCTCTCTTAGTGGCGGGAGCAGGATTCGAACCTACGACCTTTGGGTTATGAGCCCAACGAGCTACCTCTGCTCCATCCCGCGATGTTTCGTTTACGTGTGCAAAGGTAGTAACTTTTTTATCCACCTCCAAATTTTTAGGCATCTTTTTTCACGCATTCCGTTCTCATTTATCATAATCACTTGTTCCACATTATATTACACACTGAAGTTTTTTCATCGTCGTTTTCGCCATGCACCACACACACGGCTGAAAAGCCGGGCACGACAGCAATTCACCCCACACTTTTTCTGTTCCAAAACTTGCTGCTGAACAAAAAACGGATGCCCGTCAGCACCAATGCCGACGACAGCCCAGTATAAAAAGGAGCGATAAACCACAGCGGCATCAACTCATAACGCCTTATCGTCACACCCAACGTTATCATAAACGCCATAATAATCCAACCACGAGCGTCGAAAAAGCCCATCAGACAATTGGAGTCGCCTTTTTGCGAAATCCTACGCTTGTGCTTATGAAACATCCTGCTGAAAACCATATAGTGGAACGCCGCGAACACCGCAACCGCCCCCAGCAACATCAGCACAAACCCGCCCGACACCTGCACCCAGCAGTCTATCCCGATACGCAGGATGTTGACGCCGGCAACTGTCCACACAATTCCGGCCACAACCATCAACGTTTTCCTGCTAACACCAAATCTCATTATCGTGCAATTATATCATGCTCCCCCGCGCCAAGCCACAACAAACGCGGCAACGCAAGAATCAGCCAATACAAATATACCAATTTTGTCCAACTCGCCGGACGTTATTTGTGAAAAATCGCAATATCGCGCAATCATCGCCCCGGGGAAGTCGCATTTGCACAGTTTTTTAGCACAACATTCCGTAACATTCAGAAAAATACCGTATTTTTGTGACAAAATATTTTTAAGAAAATGGCAATAGAGCTAAAACAACTTACAAAACGCAGCGAGAACTATTCGCAATGGTACAACGACCTGGTCGTTAAAGCAGACCTCGCCGAGCAGTCGGCAGTCAGAGGATGCATGGTTATCAAACCCTATGGCTATGCCATCTGGGAGAAAATGCAACGCACTCTCGACGATATGTTCAAAGAAACCGGACACGTCAACGCATATTTTCCTCTTCTAATCCCGAAATCATTCCTCAGCCGCGAGGCAGAACACGTGGAGGGATTCGCAAAGGAATGCGCCGTAGTGACACACTACCGTCTTAAAAACGCAGAAGACGGCAGCGGTGTGGTTGTCGACCCCGCAGCCAAACTCGAGGAAGAACTCATCATCCGACCAACCTCGGAAACCATCATTTGGAACACTTATAAAAACTGGATACACTCATATCGCGACCTCCCTATCCTTTGCAACCAATGGGCAAACGTGTTCCGCTGGGAAATGCGCACACGCATGTTCCTGCGCACCGCCGAATTCCTATGGCAGGAAGGACACACCGCACACGCCACTAAGGAAGAGGCCCTCGTGGAGGCTAAGAAAATGCTCGGCGTATATGCCGACTTCGCTGAAAAATATATGGCCGTGCCTGTGATCAAAGGCGTGAAGACAGCACATGAGCGTTTCGCAGGAGCTCTCGAGACATTTACCATCGAGGCAATGATGCAGGATGGAAAAGCACTGCAATCGGGCACGTCGCACTTCCTCGGACAGAACTTTGCAAAGGCTTTCGATGTGAAGTTCATCAACAAGGAAAACAAACTCGACTACGTTTGGGCAACGTCATGGGGCGTATCGACACGACTCATGGGCGCTCTGATCATGACCCACTCCGACGACAACGGCCTTGTATTGCCACCACATCTGGCTCCTATACAAGTGGTGATTGTACCTATTTATAGAAAGCAGGAACAACTCGCCATGGTCTCTGAAAAAGTGGCAGGCATCGTGGAAGGCTTGAAGGCAAAAGGCATCAGCGTGAAATACGACGACGCCGACAACAAACGCCCGGGATTCAAATTCGCCGACTACGAGCTGAAGGGTGTGCCTGTGCGCCTCGTCATCGGACCGAAGGACTTGGAGGAAAACACGGCAGAAGTCATGCGCCGCGACACACTCGGAAAAGAGACCGTTTCGCTCGACGGAATCGTCGACTACGTTGCAAACCTCCTTGAAGATATCCAAAACAACATCTACACCAAGGCTCGCAACTTCCGCGACTCACACATCTTCGAGGCGAACTCTTACGACGAGTTCAAAGAGCTTATCGAAAAGGGTGGCTTCGTTCTCGCACACTGGGACGGCACGACCGAAACAGAAGAGCGCGTAAAAGAAGAGACAAAAGCCACAATCCGATGCATTCCTTTGGACGGCGACACAACACCCGGCACCTGCATTTTCACAGGCAAGCCTTCTGAGCGCCGAGTAATCTTCGCAAGAAACTACTAATCGGCAGAAAAATTTCAAAGCGGAGGAGCAAATTTATAACAGTTTGTTCCTCCGCTTTTTATCCCTCAAAACACCCGTCAACAAAAGGATTCCGGTGATTTTTTTCTAATTTTTTTACCGAAAAATTTGCGGGAATAAAAAATCTGTTCTATCTTTGCACTCGCAAAAGCGAAACAACAGCGACTGCGAAAATAGCTCAGTTGGTAGAGCACGACCTTGCCAAGGTCGGGGTCGCGGGTTCGAGTCCCGTTTTTCGCTCACTTGTCCGGATGGCGGAATTGGTAGACGCGCTACTTTGAGGGGGTAGTGATCATTAGATCGTGTGAGTTCGAGTCTCATTCCGGACACAAAATTTTTAACGGCGCTTTCGTCTAGCGGTTAGGACGCGGGCCTCTCACGCCTGAAACACGGGTTCGATTCCCGTAGGCGCTACTTTAAAGGATGGAATCCAATGGATTTCATCCTTTTTTTTATTTCCTCACATTCCACGATTCAGGGTCAGCAGCGAAACCTGATTTTTAGGGTCAGTGGAAATTTAGGTCCCGAACTCGCGTTAATAATTTATTCAATCTAATATGACCGAATCTATAACGTTAAATCATAGATTATGTGTCTATTTGTGAAGAAAAAGACGTAACTTTGTATCAAAATCAAATAAGCATAACAATGGAGCCATCTATATCTATATACAGTTTTTCACTTTATACCGCACTGCCGTTGATGTTATTCTTCGGCTTTTATTTTTTGTTTGCAAAGACTCCTGAAAAGAAAATTTTCAAGAATTATCTCCGCTCCCGACAGATTATGGGTATAGCTATGCTGCTGCTTTCGGCAAATTATTCGGTACATTTCTTCTTTGGTATCCGATTCAAAAATGCGGATTCTGCCATATTGATGAACATGTCCACATACTTCCTGTGCTATTCTCTGTTCAGTTCGGCATTGATAATGTTGCTTGATCGTTTTTACATTACCAAACGGCGTGTGTGGACACATATCATTTTATGGATTATATTTTCAACTCTTTCCGGAGTTGTGTTGTTCCTGTTGCCAAGCGGAATCATGCAAAAATTCTCTTTATTTGCTTTAGCTGTATGGTTAGTCGTTTTTGGAGTCGTTTTAGCTCGCAGAGTCATAATTGCATATCGTAGAGCCATTCGGATTTTCAATGAAACTCAGGCGGATGATATAGGTACATATATCGAATGGCTTTCCATATTCACTTATTGGGCTGTTATCTTCGGTGTCGGATGCGGATTGCTGACATTTCTGCCAGACAAATATGTTTTTATCTGGATTTTGTCGTCAATACCGTTCTACAGCTATCTTTTCTACAGCTATCAGAACTACCTGCTGTTCTATGAACAGGTGGAAAATGCTTTTGAGCAAGATATACAGTCTGAAGAAGAACTTCTGACAGATACGGAAACAGAACCTGAAATAGTTTCTGAGAAAGAAGTTCCAGTGTCCTATACAGAAATTATAGAGAAAGTGGCCAACTGGATAAAGACAGACGGCTATGTCCAGCAGGGACTTACCATAAAAGAACTGTCCGAAATACTTCATACGAACCGTACCTATCTTTCCGCTTATATCAAGACTACGTATAAAATGACATTCCGCGAATGGATAACCGGTCTCCGGTTGGAGTATGCGAAAAACATACTGAAGGAGCATCCGGAAATCAATATACAGAAGCTGGCTGAGTCTTCCGGCTTTCTTTCTCGCAGTAACTTTATCAAATCATTTACCGAAAAGGAAGGATGTACGCCTGGCAAGTGGAAAAAAGCAAATCTGGAATAATTTGTGTGGTAAAAAGCCGATGAAAAAGGTCTCAGAAGCCCATTTTCAAAAAGTGCTCAAGCGACAAAAAAGTGCTAATTCGACAAAAAGGTGCTCTAACGACAATTTGAAAAGTGCTCAAACGACAATTTTTTATAAAACGCTGTATTTCAACAGAAAAAGTTTTTGTAATATTTGGGGCGCTGAATGGCATTTATTACCTTTGGAGAAGACAAAGATAATAAATTTATTACTGTCCGCTAAAACTTTTTGACAGTACAAAAAATTAGGCTGAATCTCC
>ENA-OPRX01000839-OPRX01000839.1-human-gut-metagenome-genome-assembly--contig:-NODE-839-length-18218-cov-51.629522_pt1 | contig 18218 bp, 16 predicted proteins | sample MGYA00241450_ERZ501892 | MGnify/ENA primary metagenome ERZ501892 (study PRJEB25962, sample SAMEA2042223) | human gut metagenome | biome: human gut; feature: human-associated habitat; material: faeces...
TTCCGTACTTGCTAAAGATCTCTTCTTTTTTTGCTTTGTCTAAATACATAGCTGTAAAAACTTAATTTAATAAAATATGAATATGTTTAATTTTGTGCATCTGATGACCTTCCTCACGGCGGTTTCATTAAAAATGCGGTGCAAAGATACAACTTTTTGCCGAATTATGCAAACATTTCGGGATTTTTTTGTAATTTTGCACCCAAATTTAAGTATTTAAGGTAAAAATTAAAATGCAAGACATTAGAAACATTGCAGTTATTGCACACGTTGACCATGGTAAGACTACATTGGTCGACAAGATGATGCTCGCCGGTAAGCTGTTCCGCGACGGCCAGGATAACAGCGGCGAAGTGCTCGATTCCAACGACTTGGAGCGCGAGCGTGGTATAACCATTCTCTCAAAGAATGTATCTATCAATTGGAAAGGTACTAAGATTAATATCCTCGATACTCCTGGACACTCTGACTTCGGTGGTGAGGTTGAGCGCGTGCTCAACATGGCAGATGGATGCCTCCTCCTCGTCGATGCTTTCGAGGGTCCGATGCCTCAGACCCGTTTCGTGCTCCAGAAGGCATTGCAGCTCGGACTGAAGCCTATCGTCGTTGTTAATAAGGTAGATAAGCCTAACTGTCGCCCTGAAGAGGTGTACGAGATGGTGTTCGACCTGATGTGCGACCTCGATGCTACAGAAGACCAGCTCGACTTCCCAGTAGTTTACGGTTCTGCCAAGAACGGCTGGATGGGCGAGGACTATAATCATCCAACAGACAATATCGATTATCTGCTCGATAAGATTATTGAGGTTATCCCAGCTCCTAAGCAGCTCGAGGGTACTCCACAGCTCCTTATCACATCACTCGATTACAGCTCTTATACAGGTCGTATCGCCGTAGGTCGTGTTCACCGTGGTACATTGAAGGACGGCATGAACGTTACCATCTGTCACCGCGACGGAACCCAGGAGAAGACCAAAATCAAGGAGCTCCACACCTTCGAGGGTATGGGCCACAAGAAGACCGATCATGTAGATTCAGGCGATATCTGTGCCGTTGTCGGCTTGGAGAAGTTCGAGATTGGTGATACCATCTGCGACTTCGAGAATCCTGAGCCACTGCCTCCAATCGCTGTCGATGAGCCTACCATGAGCATGCTCTTCACCATCAACGATTCACCATTCTTCGGTAAGGAAGGCAAGTTCTGTACATCACGCCACATCCAGGAGCGCTTGAACAAGGAGCTCGAGAAGAACCTCGCTCTCCGCGTACAGCCTTACGAGGATTCTACCGATAAGTGGATTGTATCAGGCCGTGGTGTGCTCCATCTCTCTGTACTCATCGAGACCATGCGCCGCGAGGGCTATGAGCTCCAGGTAGGTCAGCCTCAGGTTATCTATAAGGAGATTGACGGTGTGAAGTGCGAGCCTGTAGAGGAGTTGACCATCAACGTACCAGAGGAGTTTGCTTCTAAGATGATTGATATGGTAACCCGCCGCAAGGGTGATATGACCTCTATGCTGAACATGGGCGAGCGTGTAGACATTGAGTTTGATATCCCTTCACGTGGTATCATCGGTCTGCGTACCAACGTGCTTACCGCTTCTCAGGGCGAGGCTATCATGGCTCACCGCTTCAAGGAGTATCAGCCATACAAGGGTGAAATCAGCCGCCGTTCTAACGGTAGCATGATTGCGCTCGAAACCGGTACTGCCTTTGCTTACGCCATCGATAAGCTGCAGGATCGTGGTAAGTTCTTCATCGACCCGGGTGAGGAGGTTTACGGTGGCGAGGTTGTAGGTGAGCATGTTCACGACAACGACCTGGTAGTCAACGTAACCAAGGCTAAGCAGCTTACCAACGTACGTGCTTCCGGTTCTGACGATAAGGCTCGCGTCATTCCTAAGACCGTGATGAGTCTTGAGGAGTGCCTGGAGTATATCCGTGAGGACGAGTACGTAGAGGTAACTCCAAAGAACATGCGTATGCGCAAGATCGAACTCGATCACCTGAAGCGCAAGCGCAGCAACAAAGACTAAACAGAAATGTTTTTGTGGAGATTTTTTAGAAAGTTTTCATTGCCCTGCTCCCTGGTTATGGGAGCATTGGGCTACCTAATATTCGCCAATGTGCCCTTCCTGGTGCCCATTGGCGATTATTGTGGTCCGAGGTTGGTAAGTCTGATGCCGGTAGTGCTGTTCTCCCTGCTCTATGTTACTTTCTGTAAGATAGAAATCAAGGAGATGAAGCCTAAGGCGTGGCATTTCATCCTCCAGCTCATCCGTACCTCGCTGGCATTGATGATGGTGGTGCTTATCTTCGAGTTCGGTTCCGATTACAGCACCAAACTGGTTCTCGAGGGTGCCTTCATCTGCTTCATCTGTCCTACGGCAGCCGCTGTGGCTGTGGTTACGGAGAAGTTGGGCGGCAGTATCGGTTCGCTGACCACCTATACGGTCATCGCCAACATTTTTACGATGGTCATCATTCCGAGTCTTTTCCCGATGGTAGAGAAGGGGGCTGACGTATCGTTCCTCATGATGAGTGCGATGGTGTTCCGCAATGTCACTACCGTCCTGGTGGTGCCTCTGCTGCTTGCCTTGCTGAGCCGCAGGTTCCTGCCAAAATGGGTGGATAAGGTGAAGAATGTAAAGGATTTGGGCTTTTATATGTGGTGTTTCAACCTCACGATACTGATGGGCGAAACGGTTCGCAATATGCTCCATGCCGAGGTATCGGGCGTAACGATGCTTCTGCTGCTCTTTGTACCGCTGCTGGTATGTCTCCTCCAGTTTGCCATCGGCAAGGCGGTAGGCAGGCATTTCGGTGCGAGTATCAGTGCCGGTCAGGCGTTGGGTCAGAAGAATACGATAGTGGGCATCTGGCTCACCCTCACCTTCCTGAATCCTCTTGCTGCCGTAGCACCGGGTGCCTATGTAGTATGGCAGAATCTGGTCAATGGCTGGCAACTTTGGTATAAAGAAAAATATGGCAAGCTTAAGTGGTAAGCTTGCCATATTTTTTTGTTTCTAATCCTGGGTAGGGTAGATGAGGTTTTCTTCCCTGATGCAGCAGAGCACCTCATCCAGATATTTCCTGGCTTCATATTTCGCCATAGGCAGGTCGTGGAGCAGGTAGTTGCCGCAGTCCTTTGCCGCCTGTCCCGGAATCTCGCCCTCGAAATCGGCGATAAACTTAAAGGTGCGCTTCATCAGTTCCACGATGTCCTTGCTCTCCAGGTCGCCCTTGATGAGGAGATAGTTGCCCGTGAGGCATCCCATCGGTCCCCAGTAGATGATGCGGTCCTTCCACTCCTCGTCGTTGCGCAGGTAAGTGGCAGCCAGGTGCTCAATGGTATGGATGGCACCGTTGTGCAGACAAGGCTCTTGGTTAGGCACCTTCATGCGGATATCGAATGTTGTGATGACTTCTCCGCCTACTTCGTCCTTACGGCTCACGTAGATGCCGCGGAGCAGTTTATTGTGATTGATTGTAAAACTTGGAATCTTATTCATCTTTTTTATAATGTTGAATGTTGAATGTTGAGTGTTGAATGTTGAGTGTTGAGTGTTGAATGTTGAGTGTTAAATATTGAGTGAAGAATCATTCAACATTCAACACTCAACATTCAACACTTCTAAAGACTTTCGAGGAAAGCCTTGGTAACATTGAAAGAGCCTTCAGCCATTTTAGCCCAGAAGTCGAAATACTGCTGTGCCTTGGTATCTTTCAGCGGTACATCGCTGATGATGCGGAAGGAGATGAAAGGCGTCTTGTAGATGTGGCAGGTCTGGGCGATAGAGCAGCTCTCCATATCCACCGCCATCGCCTGAGGGAAGTGTTCCAGGATAGAGCGCATCTTCTCCTTGCTGTCAACAAACCATTCGCCGCTCACAATCTGTCCGGCGTGAATCTTCGGGTGCCTATTGCCCGGCAGGTTGTTGATGGCGAGTGCCTTCTCTACATATTCCTTAGGTGTTTTGAAGGAAGCAGGCATGCCCAGAATCTGTCCGAATTCGCATTCCTCGCCGCAGTAGGCATCGTGGTAAACGCAGTTGGTTGCCACCACCACCTCAGTCACGTTGAGGTTGATATCAGCTCCTCCAGCCACGCCTGAAGAGATGACGAGGTCAGGGTGATAGTTGTCAATCATTTCCACGGCACCTATGGTACTGTTCACCTTACCGATGCCGCATTGTTGCATCACCACCTCGTTATTGCCTATCTTTCCGATAACGAAGTCCTTATAATTTTTTCTCTCAACCTGCGATTCGGTCAATAATGTTTTGAGTTGCGCAAACTCCTTGTCCATCGCAACGATAATTCCTATTTTCATCTTGTATACTAACTTTTGGGTGCAAAGTTACTAAAAATATTGCAGAGAGTAGCAAAGTTTAAGGAGTTTTTAAGGAAAAAGGCTTTTAAAGGTAAAAAGGTAAAAAAGTAAAAAGGTAAAAAGAGCCTTAACCCTTTATAACCCCATTCCCTCGTAATTTATATAGCCCCGGGTGTGTTCTTATATCAGGGGCTTTTAACTTTACGGGAGACCAGCGATGGAATCGCTGGGGATAGGGGTGCGAAGGGGGTAAGGCTCTTTTTACCTTTTTACCTTTAACAGTTCCTAGAAGTTAACTCCGAAATTGAGCTGGAGGGCTCCATTGCGCGATTTGTCGAAACTGTCGTGGCAGATGTTGGCAAGACCGATATCGTAGGTGAGATCGGCATAGAACATGTCGTAGCCGATGCCGCAGCCGATGCGGATACCACCATCAAGGCGGCGGAAGTTTGCATCCTTGAATGAACTCTCTGCTTCACGCTCGGCAAAGTTCTTGATCTTGCCTCCTACACCAACGGCAAAATAGCCGCCTACCTGAGGCTGGATGGAGAAGTGGTCGTCTACTTCGTACTTGTACTTCAGTACGGCTGGAATCTCAAGATAATTGAGGTCGTAGGTCATCTTCTTGCCTTCAGGAAGATCCTTCTTGCCACCTTTCTCTATATATGAAAGTCCGGTCTCGAGATAGAGTGGGGCGCTGTCGGTCAATGGGATGCCGGCTACTACGCCCACATTCAGCCCGGTCTGCCAGTCGCCACCATCCAGACGGGAATCGTCGGAATTGACAAAGGTGAAGGCAGGACCGATGCGGAATCCGTAATACGGACTGCCGTAGTTGTGGTTGTAACGGTAGTCGAGACGGTCTGTCCTGCTGTTGTAATATCTGCTGTCACGATAATTCTGTGCAGCTGCCGGCATCAGAGCCAGAAGCAATGCCATCATGATGAATGCTAATCTTTTCATAATTCTTATTCTTTTATACATTAATATATACTGTTTGAAGAAACTTGTTTTACGGTGCAAAGGTAGGGATAAAAAACGAAACGGCAGCGAGTGTTTCCCTAAATGATAGAGGGGAACCCCTATTTCTGACCTAATACAACTTTCTCAACAAAAAAAATATAAATTTTTGCTATATTTTTTTGTTTTGTCTCCAATTTGTGCTATCTTTGCCTTCAAATTATAAACGTTTATATAGAAATATGAAATTTTTGAAGAAGTATCTACTGGATATTCTGGTAGTTATTGCATTTGCAATCATCTCCTTCGTCTACTTTATGCCTGCCGATATGGACGGACGAATCCTCTTCCGACATGATGCAGCGGCAGGAAAGGGACTGGGACATGAAAAGGAACTCTTCCAGCAGCAGACGGGAGAGACTACACGATGGACGAACTCGGTGTTTGGCGGTATGCCTACCTATCAGATGTCGCCTTCGTATGACAGTAATCAGGTGCTCAGCCAGATTGTGAAGGCATATCATCTGTGGTTGCCAGACTATGTATGGTATGTCTTTGTATACCTCCTGGGCTTCTATATTATGCTGCGTGCCTTCAACTTCAGACAGTCGCTGGCGGCGCTGGGAAGTATCATCTGGGCATTCTCGTCCTACTTTTTCATCATCATCGCTGCCGGACATATCTGGAAGGTATGGGCGCTGGCTTATCTGCCGCCGATGATTGCGGGCGTGGTGCTTGCCTATCGGGGCAAGTATCTCAAGGGACTGCTCCTTACTGCCATCTTCTCGGCTTTCGAGGTGCAGGCTAACCATGTGCAGATGACTTATTACTACCTCTTTATCATCCTCTTCATGGTGATTGCCTTCCTGGTAGATGCCATCAAGAAAGGTGAACTCGCACGCTTCGGAAAGGCTACGGCGGTATGCGTGGTGGGTGCCCTCATCGGTATCTCACTCAACCTCTCGAACCTTTATCATACCTGGCAGTATGGTCAGGAAACCATGCGTGGAAAGAGCGAACTCGTAAAGAAAAATTCGGCTAACCAGACCAGCAGCGGTCTGGATAGAGACTATATCACACAGTGGAGCTACGGTATCGACGAAACATGGACGCTGATGATTCCGGATGCCAAGGGCGGCGCCTCCGTGCCGCTGGCACAGAACCAGCAGGCGATGGAGAAGGCGGATCCTAACTTCGTTCAGATTTACCAGCAGCTGGGACAGTACTGGGGCAACCAGCCGGGAACGAGCGGACCGGTATATGTAGGTGCCTTCGTCTGCATGCTCTTTATCCTGGGTTTATTTATCGTGAAGGGTCCGATGAAGTGGGCGCTGCTCGCTGCCACCATCCTGAGCATCCTGCTCGCTTGGGGTAGAAACTTCATGCCGTTTACCAATTTCTTCCTCGATTATGTGCCGATGTATGCCAAGTTCCGAACAGTGGCATCTATCCTGGTCATCGCAGAATTCACCATCCCGCTCCTGGCGATGATGGCGCTGAAGAAGATTGTGGATGAGCCGGAGATTCTGACAGAGAAGATAAAATATGTATATGCCAGTTTCGGTCTGACAGCAGGTTTCTGTCTGCTCTTCGCCATCATGCCGGGCGTATTCTTCCCAGATTTCGTATCGGTACAGGAGTCACAGGCGCTGCAGCAGTTGCCTCAGGAGTATATCTCTCCAATCATGAGCAATCTGATAGATATCCGCAAGGGCATTTTCACATCCGACTGCTGGCGTTCGTTCTGGATTATCCTCATCGGTTCGGCACTGCTGATGCTCTTCAAGATGAAGAAGCTGGGCAAGGAATATATGATTGCTGGTATCGCCGTGCTCTGTCTGGTGGATATGTGGATGGTGAACAAGCGCTATCTCTACGATGATATGTTCGTGGACAAGGCGCAGCGCGATACACCGCAGCAGATGACCGAGACCGACAAGATTATCTGCCGTGACAAGGCACTCGACTACCGTGTACTGAATCTGGCATCGAATACATTCAATGAGAACGAGACCTCTTACTACCACAAGAGCATCGGCGGTTATCATCCAGCCAAGCTCCGTCGCTACCAGGAGATGATTGATGCACATATCGCTCCTGAAATGCAGAAGACGATGCAGGCGGTAGCTGCTGCGGGCGGCGATATGACCAAGGTGAACGGCGACAGTATCTATCCGGTATTGAACATGCTGAATACCAAATACTTCATCATGCCGCTGCAGGGCGGACAGACCGTTCCGGTTCAGAATCCGTATGCCTACGGCAATGCATGGTTCGTAGACGAGGTGAAGTATGTGAACAATGCCAACGAGGAAATCGATGGTGTGGGCAAGGTGAACCTCCGACATGTGGCTGTGGCTGATGCCAAATTCAAGGAACAGCTGGCGCAGAGCGTGAAGCAGGATGATACTTCGGTGGTGAAGATGACGCAGTATAAGCCGAACAACCTGACTTACGAGGTGAAGTCGAGCAAGGGCGGCGTGATTGTATTCTCTGAGATTTACTATCCGGGCTGGACGGCTACGATAGACGGACAGCCGGCTGAGCTGGGCAGAGTGAACTATATTCTGCGTGCGCTGAACGTGAAGGCAGGAAGCCATAAGGTTGTGCTCGATTTCCATCCTCAGTCGCTCAAGAATACCGAGACGGTGGCTTACATCGGTTATGGCGTTCTGGCTCTCCTTATTATAATAGGTGTAGTGGTTGAGGTGAGAAAACGCAAGAAGGAATAGCGGGGATTGCAAATCCCCTTAGACAGATTGAAAATTCTGATGATGCGATTTAGAACAGAAATAGATATTCCGAAGGCCGACTTCGAGATAGGGGCGGCAGAGCGGATGCTCTTTGTGGGCAGTTGCTTTGCCGACAATCTGGGGCGGCGGTTTGTGGAGAACCGCTTCCGGGCTACGGTGAATCCCTTCGGGGTGATGTATAATCCGGCAAGCATTCTCCATACAGTAGAGAAATGTTCCGAGGTCCGTCCCCGTGTGGCTGTCTTTACGCTGGGTACCAACCATGTGTATATCCTGAAGGAGACGGGCGAGATAGTGGACAACTGCCAGAAGCGCCCGCAGCGCCTCTTCGAAGAGCGGGAACTGAGCGTGGACGAATGTGCCGGCTATCTGCAGAAGGCTATCAATCTGCTGAAATCGCAGACCGCAGCATCCGGTAGCAGTGAAGGCTCTCTGAAGGTAATCATCACGGTAAGTCCTATCCGCTATGCGAAATACGGCTATCACGGGAGTCAGCTTTCGAAGGCTACGCTCCTGCTGGCAGCCGATAAGCTGGTGAAGGAGAATCCCGGAGTGGTGAGCTATTTTCCGGCTTACGAGATTATGAACGATGAACTTCGTGACTACCGCTTCTACAAGGAAGACATGCTGCACCCGAGCGAACAGGCTGTGGAATATATCTGGGAGCGCTTCCGGGCAACTTACTTCGGCAAGGCTGCAGAGCAGTTTCTGGAAGACTGGAGGCCTATCCGCGAAGCACTCGGTCACAAGCCCTTCCATCCCGAGAGCGAGGAACACCAGAAGTTCATCGCTAGGACGGAAGAGAAGAAAAGACAATTTGAGGAGAAATATCATCTCTTATAAAATAAAGAATATTTAAATAACAAGACAATGACATATACTATTGAAAAGGTAACCACACTGATAGGTGCGCGTCGCTATGGAGACAATGATACCAACATCGGTTTTATCCTGACCGATAGTCGTTCACTTTGTTTCCCAGAGGAAACTCTGTTCTTTGCGCTCAAGTCGGAGCGTAATGATGGTCATAACTACATCCCTGAGTTGTATCGCAGAGGTGTGAAAAACTTTGTTGTAACGAATGTGCCTAAGGGCTATGCTTCTGATTATCCGGGAGCCAACTTCCTGAAGGTAGTAAACACGCTCGAGGCTCTCCAGCGTCTGGCTGAGCGCCACCGTGACGAGTTCAACATCCCTATCGTAGGCATCACGGGCTCAAACGGCAAGACCATGGTTAAGGAGTGGCTCTACCAGCTGCTCTCGCCAAGCATGTTTGTTACCCGCAGTCCGCGCAGCTACAACTCTCAGATAGGTGTGCCATTGTCGGTATGGCTGATGAACGAGCAGACCCAGGTGGGCGTTTTCGAGGCAGGTATCAGTATGCCTGGCGAAATGCTTGCCCTGCGCGACATCATCCAGCCAACCATCGCCGTACTGACCAATCTGGGTGCTGCCCATCAGGAGAACTTCTCTTCCATGGAGGAGAAATGCCGGGAGAAACTCATCCTCTTCCATGACGCAGAGACCGTAATCTATGATGGCGATGACGAGGTTATCAACAAGGTGATAGCTGAATATCCTGACTATAAAGGCGAGAAACTCTTCTGGTCGCTCAAGAACCCGGAGGCTCCTTTCTATGTAAAGAACATCGAGAAGCAGCAGAGCGTGAGCGTGATTACCTATATATATAAAGGTGAGGAAGACAGTTTCTCTATCCCGTTCATTGACGATGCATCTGTACAGAATGCCATCATCTCTGCTGTCGTGGCATCGAAACTCGGTCTTTCGGCTGAAGATATCGACAAGCGCATGACACAGCTCGAACCTGTGGCAATGAGACTGGAGGTGAAGGTAGGACAGCACGGATGTACGCTGATCAACGACAGCTACAACAGTGATATCAATTCGCTTGATATCGCCCTCGACTTCATGAACCGCCGTCCAGACCATCGCGGTCGTCGCCATACACTGATATTGAGCGACATCTACCAGAGCGGTCAGGCACCGGAGGCATTATATAAAGAGGTGAGCGATTTAGCCCGCAAGCGTGGCGTGGTAAAGTTCATCGGTATCGGTCCTGAGCTCTGCAAGCAGCACGATGTGATTCAGATTTCAGAGAAGTTCTTCTTCCCGAATGTAGAGGAATTCATCGCCAGCGAGGTGTTTGCTTCCCTGCGCGATGAGGTGATTCTGCTGAAAGGCGCCCGTCAGTTTGGCTTCGACCAGCTCACCGAATTGCTGGTACAGAAAGTACATGAGACTACGCTGGAGGTGAATCTGAACGCCGTGGTAGCCAATCTGAACTACTACCGTGCGTTTATGAAGCCGGAAACCAAGCTGGTATGCATGATCAAGGCAGACGGCTATGGTGCAGGTGCCGTGGAGATAGCCAAGACCCTGCAGGATCATCGTGTAGACTATCTGGCTGTGGCTGTAGCCGATGAGGGCGTTACGCTGCGCAAGAACGGCATCACCAGCAACATCATGATCATGAATCCGGAGATGACCGCCTTCAAGACCATGTTCGATTACGACCTGGAGCCGGAGGTCTACTCTTTCCGTCTGCTCGATGCGCTCATCAAGGCAGCTGAGAAAGAGGGCGTAACCGGTTTCCCTGTCCATATCAAACTGGATACCGGCATGCACCGCATGGGCTTCGACCCTGAGAACGATATGGAGGAACTCATCGGTAAGCTGAAGCACCAGAATGCCATCATCCCACGTTCTGTGTTCTCTCACTTCGTGGGCAGCGATGACGATAGTTTCGATGATTTCTCAGCTCATCAGTTTGAACTCTTCGACAAGGGCAGCAAACAGTTGCAGGCAGCCTTCGACCATAAGATATTGCGCCATATCTGCAATTCGGCAGGTATCGAGCACTTCCCGGAGCGCCAGCTGGATATGTGCCGTCTGGGACTCGGACTCTATGGTATCAATTCGCGCAACAACAAGACCATCAACTGCGTGAGCACCCTGAAGACAACCATTCTGCAGATGCACAATGTGAAAGCAGGCGACAGTGTGGGCTACAGCCGCAAGACAATTCTCGACAGAGACAGCGTCATCGCAGCCATCCCTATCGGATATGCTGACGGACTGAACCGCCGTCTGGGCAACCGTCATGCCTACTGTCTGGTGAACGGCCAGAAGGCAGATTATGTGGGCAACATCTGTATGGATGTGGCTATGATAGACGTGACCGACATCCCTTGCAAGGAAGGAGATTCGGTAGAAATCTTCGGTGAGCATCTGCCAGTCCAGACACTGAGCGACATCCTCGAGACCATCCCTTACGAGGTGCTGACCACCATCAGCAACCGTGTGAAGAGAGTTTACTTCCAGGACTAGGAAGTGAAGAGGGAAGAACGAAGAGGGAAGAATGAAGACCGATTCGGTAAAAAATCATTTAAAAACGTATAAAAAATAGAGAAATCCTATCAGAAATGTTCTGATAGGATTTTTTTTTGCGTAAATTTTTCCATCAAAACGTATTGTAATTGAAGAAAAAAGTGTATCTTTGCACACAACAAATCATCTAAAGACAAAAAAGGGTGCTCCTTGTCGAGTATTTTCTAACAATTAAACAATTCAAAAAATTAAAATGGAACAAGTATTTAGCTATATTATCAGTCTCGGTGCGAGCGTGATGATGCCTATCATCTTCACGGTCATCGGTCTGTGTATTGGCATGAAATTCGGAAAGGCTTTGAAGTCGGGACTCTTCGTAGGCGTGGGTTTCGTAGGCTTGGGCGTGGTAACAGCATTGCTTACTACCAACTTCAACGACCCATTGAAGGCTATTTCAGACATCTACCACCTACAGTTAAACGTTTTTGACATGGGATGGCCAGCAGCTGCAGCTGTAGCTTACAATACAGCAGTGGGAGCATTGATTATCCCAATATGTCTGGGTGTCAACTTCCTGATGTTGATTACCAAGACAACACGTACCATAAATATCGACCTCTGGAACTACTGGCATTTCGCCTTTATCGGTGCGGTGGCTTACTTCGTGATGGGTCAGAGTTTGCTCTGGGGCTATTTCGCAGCCATCGTCTGCTACATCAATACCCTGGTCTGTGCAGACCTGACAGCCGACAGATTCCAGAAATATTACGATTTGGATGGTATCTCTATTCCGCAGCCATTCTGCCAGAGTTTCATGCCATTCGCAATCGTTTTCAATAAACTCTTCGATATGATTCCGGGCTTCTCTAAGCTCGACATCGATGCAGAGGGACTGAAGAAGAAGTTCGGTGTGCTCGGCGAGCCACTGGTACTCGGTGTTATCGTAGGTGCCCTGATAGGTTGGGCAGCCCAACTCGATATCAAGAAGATTCTTTTCCTGGGTGTAACGATGGGTGCCGTGATGGAGTTGATTCCTCGTATTACAGCCTTGTTTATCGACGGTTTGAAGCCTATCTCAGAGAAGACACAGGAGTTGGTGAAGACCAAGTTTAACGGCAAGAAGGTTCATATCGGTATGAGTCCTGCCCTGGTTATCGGCCATCCTACTACCCTGGTAGCATCTGTGATTCTGATTCCGGTTATCTTGGCTATCGCAGTCTTCCTGCCAGGCAACCAGTTCTTGCCTTTGGCATCGTTGGCAGGTATGTTCTACCTCTTCCCAATGATTCTGCCGTTTACAAAAGGTAATGTGGTGAAGACGCTTATCATCGGTCTGGTAACCCTCGTCATCGGTCTCTATTTCGTTACCGATATGGCACCAGACTTTACGCTGGCAGCCAACCAGGTTTATGCAGCAACAGGCGATAATGCCGCTCATATCCCTGACGGATTCTCAGGCGGTGCACTCGATTTCGCATCCTCTCTCTTCGGATGGGTTATCTATCGCGGTGTGAAGCTTTCATACGTAGGTATGGGTGTTCTCGCAGTCATCACAGTAGCCATGATGGTTATCAACCGTCAGCGCATCGTGAAGGAAGAAAAAAAGTAAAAAGGTAAAAAATAAAACAAGATAATTATGAAGAAATTAACATTAATATTAGCAGCAATGGTATTAACAGCAAGTCAGGCTTTTGGCCAGTGTGGAAAATGTGGTTATGAAGTGAAGGCAGAAAATGCCTACACTAACTACAACGTTCGTTATGCAAGCAATCCGATGGATGCAAAGCACTATACAACAGACCGTCTTCGCGGTGAATTCGCTATCGAGAAGGTGTTTGCTCCAGGCGAGGTAAACTGGACATACACCCTATTCGACCGCTTCCTCATCGGTGGTGCTGAGCCAACAACCGCTCCTCTGAAGCTGACTTCTATCGCTCCTCTCTATACAGACAAGCCAAACGATCAGAAGAATCTGCTCGACAACCGCGAGCTGGGTATCATCAACATCGGTGGCGAGGGTACTGTTACCGTTGACGGCAAGAAGTATACACTCGGTTTCCAGGAGGCTCTCTACGTAGGTCGTGGTGCCAAGAACATCGAGGTAAGCAGCAAGGATGCAGCTAAGCCAGCTAAGTTCTATATGAACAGCGCTTGTGCTCATCAGACATATCCTACCAAGAAGGTTACCCTGAAGGATGCCAACAATATCAAGGCTGGTAGTCTGAAGGAGAGCAACGACCGCGTAATCCACCAGTTGATTATCGACGGTGTAGCCGGTGTTCGTACCTGCCAGTTGCAGATGGGTGTTACTGAGTTGAAGGAGGGTTCTGTATGGAACACCATGCCAGCTCATACCCACCTCCGCCGTATGGAGACTTACCTCTATTATAATGTACCAGAGGGTCAGAAGATTCTCCACGTAATGGGTGAGCCTCAGGAGACACGTCCTATCTGGTTGAACAACGAGCAGGCTGTGATTTCTCCAGAGTGGTCTATCCACTGTGCAGCAGGTACCAGCAACTATACCTTTATCTGGGGTATGGCAGGTGAGAATCTGATCTACAACGATATGCAGGTAGTGAAGATTCCTACATTGGAATAATAAGATACATGATATGGCAACCTGGTTCATGATTAATATGATCCAGGCTTTGCCGTCTAAATAGTAATCTAAAATAAAAATAAGTATAACGCTTAAAAACTTTTTGCAAAATGAGTCCTATTACAACAAGCAAAATGTCCAACTTCCGTTGGGTAATCTGTGCACTGCTCTTCATCGCAACCACAGTCAATTACATGGACCGTCAGGTTCTCTCTTTAACATGGAAAGACTTCATTGCTCCAGAATTCCACTGGACAGATGATCACTATGGTACCATCACTGGTCTTTTCTCAATCTTCTATGCCATCGCCAACCTCTTCGCAGGTAAGTTCGTTGACTGGATGGGTACCAAGAAAGGTTATCTCATCGCCATCTTCGTATGGTCAACAGGTGCTGTGATGCACGCCGGTTGCGGTTGGGTAGCTATGCAGATGGAAGGATATGATTCTATCGAGGCGCTCCGCATGGTACAGGCTGGTAGTGATGCAGCTGTAGCGATTGCTACAATCAGTGTATGGCTGTTCCTCTCTTGCCGTTTGATTCTTGCTGTGGGTGAGGCAGGTAACTTCCCAGCAGCCATCAAGGTAACAGCAGAGTATTTCCCTAAGAAAGACCGTGCTTTCTCTACCGCTATCTTCAACAGTGGTGCTTCTGTTGGTGCTTTGGCAGCTCCAGCTACCATTCCATTGTTGGCTCGCAGCATGGGCTGGGAGTGGGCTTTCATCATCATCGGTGTGCTCGGTTACGTATGGATGGGCCTCTGGGTATGGCTCTATGACAAACCTTCTAAGAGCAAGCATGTTAATAAGGCTGAGCTTACTTATATTGAGCAGGATGAAAATCTTGATAAGGTTGAGGCTGAGAAAGAGACAGAAACTGCCGCTGAGGAGAAAACTATCGGCTTCCTGAAGTGCTTCAGCTACCGTCAGACCTGGTCATTCATCGTAGGTAAGTTGATGACTGATGGTGTTTGGTGGTTCTTCCTCTTCTGGGCACCTGCTTACTTCTCTGACCAGTATGGTTATTCTTCAGATTCAGGTATGGGTATCGCCCTTATCTTCACACTCTATGCTATTGTAACCGTATTGAGTATTGGTGGTGGTTACTTGCCAACATACTTTGTAGACAAGAAGGGTATGAATCCATATATCGGTAGAATGCGTGCGATGTTGATTTTCGCTTGCTTCCCATTGCTCGGTCTGATTGCCCAGCCTATGGGTGAGTACAGTGCATGGTGGCCAGCTATCATCATCGGTTTGCTCGGTGCAGGTCATCAGGCATGGTCAGCTAACCTCTATTCAACCATCGGTGATATGTTCCCTAAGTCAACTGTAGCTACTATCACCGGTATTGGTGCGATGGCAGGTGGTATCGGTTCCTTCCTGATTAACAAGGGTTCCGGTATGCTTTTCACCTATGCAGAGGGTCAGGGCTCAGCCTTCAGCTTCATGGGCTTCGATGGCAAGCCAGGTGCCTACATGATTGTATTCTGCATCTGTAGTGTTGCTTACCTCGTAGGCTGGTGCATCATGAAGGCATTGGTTCCTAAGTACAAGCCAATCGTTGTAGAATAATACTTAATTCAACTTTCGCAACTTCAGAAGTTAAAGGAGTTATCGCTCCCTACGGTCGCTGAGGAGTTAAGACAATAGTCTTTTGGGCGTAGTTTTTTAAGCAGCAAGACATACGTCTTAATTCCTTAACTCCTTTAACTTCCTGATATGCGAAAGTTCAGTAACCGATTATCAAACCGGAATAAATTTATATAAAATATCGCATTTTATGAAAAAAGTCAACTAAAAATTGGAGATATGAAAATAAAACCATATCTTATGCAGCATAATATCACCCTTAGGTGGAAAAAACTAAGGCTCGCCACTCCTTTTAAGGGGTGGCTTATTTTTTTATATGCCTCTTCACTTTGAGGTCATCTCGAATAACCCGAAATCCTTAATGACCTTAATGACCGGATTCTGGGATTGGAAAATGAAAATGACCCATAATGACATTGACTGGACTCACTCTATGACCTTTGGTCCAGTTTCTAGCAGTTGTAAACGATACATCGCATTCTGCCATGATGCGTTGAATGAAATCCTTCTTGGAATACAAGGACTTAAGAAGGCTCTCGTAGTAACCCCAAAGGGTCATTTTCTGCTTTTTTCTTCATTTTTATTTGCCATAAAAATATTTTTTTTGTAATTTTGCATTGTTATTTTAATATTAACGTGCAAAGACAAGAATAATATTTGTAGCATCGGATACAAATCATTTAAGAAATCTCTGCATTTAAAATTTAATTATACGTATGACAGCAAAAGAGGTTATAAATGCTATCCTTATGCAAGAGAATATAATTGGTTCGCAGCTTGCTAAGGACATGGGACTCAATAGACCGCAAGCGGTTTATGACATCATTAATGGTAAGGTTCAGAAGGTAAGCGCAAATGGAGAGGCTATTGGTCTTGCTGACAAAAATGCTATTTCTATATAATCAATATTCATGGTATATTTATGGGTATAAAAATGATGTTTAATAATTTAAATAACACTTAAAATTTCGCTTATGAGACGCTTTATTTCTTTTGTAGCAGGACTATTAGTTTGTTCAGCTTGTGTCGCTTTAGAACCTCAGAAAATCGCTGTTAGTGAACTTTCTATGAGTTTTGACACAAAAACAGAGCAAATTCACTCACTATATGGGGCAGGTGATTTCGTTATCAATAAGGACGCAATAGATTGCAATCCAATGCAAGTTGGACACTCTATTTCTGTAAAGGCTGGCAAACTTACAGTTGATGCAGGCACCGAAGACGAACTTTCCTTCAAGATAACATCTTGCAGTTATGAAACGGGTAATGTTTTTGCCGACCGAGGTTCTGTTGATGTATATCGCCTAGTTTGCCAAGAACTTGATGATAGTATTCCTTCAAAGTGGGTTTCTGTAGTAACCATTCAGAAGGTTAAAGATGGAGCAAGAACTAAAAACATCGTTACCTTTCCTCAGTATGATGAGTATGGAGTAATCTCCAACATCTTAATTATGCATTAGAAACGTACTGCCCCATAAACTTCTCTCTTGCGCACGATTAGTAATATATATAATAATTAATTGCACAAAAGAAAGTAGGGGCAGTGTATTATCAAGTATATTTGTTGTTCAGAGAAAGGTAAAGGTAAAAGCTTTGCTTATTTATCTACATACTTCTTTCCATCTTGGATATATACCTCTCCCTTTTGTGGAGAATTTATTTCCATACCCTGAAGGTTGTACTTCTTGTCACTTCCCTTTTTATTTACCCTAGCAGAGGAAATAGATGTCGCAGCCCCCTTTGTGATAAATTCCTCAATGGCGGTGTCATCAAAGGCAGAAGTTGAAATCTTGAGGACACTGCGTGAGCCGTTGTAATCGATTTTAGAAAAACAGCTCGGGAAAATGATAGTTTTTAGATACTTATTGCCTTTAAAAGCATGAGGTGCAATGCATTCAACAGTTTCTGGTATCTCAAAAGTACTATTCGTTTTCTCGCTTGGGTAGCGAACTAAAATGGTAGGAGCATAATAATAGCCATTGTAGTAGTCGCCTTTTTGTTTTGCGAGATATAATACTCCGTCTATAGATAAGTATATATTATAACTTGAAATATTATTTTCTACAGTATTATACTTATAGTCCACCTCTTGTGCATGCAAAGGCATGCATAATATAGAAATAAGTGAAAGTGCGAATAACTTTTTCATGACGTCATTTATTTAATTGTTTATAATCTTAATCCAATACTTACCAATACTTGCAATGACAATCTTGGTGATATTGTCTATTACATAGTTTGCTAACTATAATTCTCGCTTGCAAAGTTAGTAATAATTTTAATAAGTTGTATAAAAATAACTGAAAATTTTAGAGCAACATGCTTATTTTTTCCATCATCTTTGAGAAGATTGTGGTAGACGGAAGAGAGGGCAAGCAGAGAGTGAAGGTTATTTAACCGATTATCATCGGATATTTTACAGAACTTTCGCATATCTGGAAGTTAAGGGGAGTTAAGGGACAAATGTCCTACGTTTTACACCAAACAACTTTTGTCTCTTAACTTCCCGAACGACCGTAGGGAGTGATAACTACTTTAACTTCAATCAATTCCCTCACTTGCGAAACTTGAATACTGAGCCCACTTTAAAAAGGGGCATATTTTGAATCCAGCATGACCAGTGTGGTCAT
>ENA-OPRX01000860-OPRX01000860.1-human-gut-metagenome-genome-assembly--contig:-NODE-860-length-17854-cov-9.703635_pt1 | contig 17854 bp, 14 predicted proteins | sample MGYA00241450_ERZ501892 | MGnify/ENA primary metagenome ERZ501892 (study PRJEB25962, sample SAMEA2042223) | human gut metagenome | biome: human gut; feature: human-associated habitat; material: faeces...
AATAAGAAATATTAGGAAACATTTTGGCTGCTATGAGTTTTCAGACAATCTCCCCATTTGTGAATATATGAACAAACTAGCAATTAGTGCTTCCTCTGGCTTGTTCTTTATAGGATTATGCTATTGGTTGTGCAAAAATAATAGGATTGAATATTGGATGTGCCGAACATTTATGACAGATATGGGAAAATATACTTTAGGTATTTACATAATACAGTCTATCATATTAGAGACGGTTATGGCAGAGTACATAAAGGTTGATTCTTATGGTGGCATCTTCAGTAATCTTCGTTTTGATATATTTATACTATTCCCTTTAGTCTCGTTTATATTGATGATAGTATTTACGTATATGACGAAACGAATTCAAGTATATAAGAATTTAAGTTTTTGGCTTTTAGGGAAAAGTAAAAATTAGAGTTATGTGATAGAATCGTTTCTCTGAATGAGAAACCATTGGAATTTAGAAAGGGTATGGAAAAAATATATATTGATAAATCTTTGTCTTCTCAAGTTCTTTTCTTAGGTGTTTCTAAGAAGACGAAGGGAGGTATGACAGCTGTTCTTGTATCTTATGATAAGTATATAGAGAATATGCGTTTTATTCCAACTTGGAAGTTGGGTAATAAGCTGGTGAAGTCTTGGTATGCTCTGCAGGCTTTGGTGAGAACTTGGTTCTTGCTGACTTTTGATAAGCGTATAAAAATCGTGCATGTTCATGGAGCTGCTAATGCTTCGTTTGATAGATGTAAGTTATTTATTCGTCTGGCTAAGAAATGTGGCAAAAAGGTGATTCTGCATGAGCATGCAGCTGACTTCGTTGAGTATTATCATGGAGCAGAAGATAAACAAGGTATTACTGATACTTTGAAAATGTGTGATGCCTTAATTGTATTGTCGCAATCATGGAAAGAGTATTTTTCATCCATTGGAATGGCCAAGGACAAGATTCATGTTCTTAACAACATCGTGTCACCTCCAGAGATAGCTCCAGATAAACATACGGAAGATGGTAAGTTGCATCTGATGTATATGGGGGAAATCAGCAAGCGAAAAGGTGGATTCGACTTATTAAAAGCTATTGTGGATAATAAGGAGTATTTTGCCGATAAGCTTTTACTTCGTATGGGAGGTAATGAGGTTGATGGTGACATCAAGGCTTATATTCGTGAGAATGGCTTGGAATCGTTTGTAACCTATGAAGGTTGGATTGCTGGTCAGAAGAAGATAGATTGTTTGAATTGGGAAGATGTTTATATCTTGCCATCCTACAACGAGGGATTGCCTATTGCTATCCTTGAAGCTATTGCCTATAGTCATCCTATCATATCTACTCCTGTAGGGGGAATTCCTGAGATTATCAAGAGTGGTGAAAATGGTATCTTGGTCAAGCCTGGTGATACAAAGGCTATAGCTGATGCTATCAAGTTTTATATTGAAAATCATGATGCGATTAGAAAACATGGCAATAATGCTTTTAATGTAGTACAGGACTTTTTCCCAGAAAAAGTATTTGGAGATTTAACTAAGATATATAAAAGTATTGCATACAAATAAGTAGTTTTTTGCAAAATGATTATAGAAGACATTATTGGAAAAGTTGCTCTTAGGCATTCTTTTCTGCTTAGAAATGAACAAACGAAGCAATACTATCTGATGTTTGGTATAGTGGATGTTGTTGAACCAGATATGCAAGATTACCGAACAAATAAAGGAACGATCATTTGTGCGCGTTCTCATGATTCTTCGGGAAGGAATCCTTATAACTTGTATTATACGGAAGATGTGATTTCCGTAAGTAAGTCATTTTTAAAAGATACGGAGAATGCTTATAATGTAGATACAGCTACTATCCAAATGCTTTCGCCAGATGGCTTTCGTTTATATCCGAATTATCCCAATAGTTTTTTACCAAGTTTTGATGATAGCAACAATCTTTTGAGACAAATGCTTCCCAAAAGAGATGGCGGGTGTGGGGTGCATGTATTGCGAGGAAACTCGGCTACCATAGATAAACTATTGAAAGAAAATAAATATCTAATGGAACAACTCGCAGAGCTTTCTTGTAGGTTCTTGCATACAGATGTGGGACGATATACGAATGTATTAGGAAACATCTATATAACTCATTATCATCCTGAGTTTAGAACCGTGGATTGGAGAGTATGTCCATCACTAAAAGGTTTACTTGGCAAGATAAAATATCGAAAAGAAGGTGGTGAAAGATATAAATGCTTTTCCACTAATACTGACAGAAATGGACTTATCTTGGAAAGTAGTGAAGTTGAATTTCATACAGGTGACAGATTTGTCTTTATACCGTTTCATACAGAGATTGACCAAATAAACATCACTATTGTGGATGCAGAAGGTCAAATCGTCTATACTAAGGAGAAAATGGCTTTTATCAGAAGTATAAGCATCGGGATGGGGATAAATTCTGTTAATGTTGTCCTGAAAGGAAAAGACAATAATGGAAATGAGACTACAGAACTTATTCCGAAATATTCAAGCATTCATAGTGCCATTGGAGAAGGTGGTTCACAAGACAATACTTTTGTCGCTGACACAAAATCATTTGAACAAGCGGAAAAAGAACTTCGTTTTATATTTTTCGATGGAGACAAGGACAGAAAAGAGGATAATCTGAAGAAAGCGCATGATGTTCTCATGGAAATTCAAAACACAGCAAACCGCAGGGTAATCATTTGTGACCCATATTTTGGCGCAAACGAATTATACCATTATGTTTTTCCTCAAAGTTCTCTGGATGTAAATGTGTGGATATTGACCAGCAAGAATATCGATAAGATTCAAGCAAAGGCTTTAAAAGAGGCACAAGACAAGTATAATCAGATAACAGATAGTAATAAGGTTGCATGTCGTGTGATGAGAGGTAAGTCTGATTTGCATGACCGTTTTCTTATCGTGGATGACAGAGTTTGGAGCCTTGGTACTTCCTTCAACAATTTTGGTGAGAGGGCTACAAGCGTGGCCTTGGTACCGGAAGAGTCAAGAAAACGAATCATATCTAAAATAGAGGCTTGGTGGTTTGATAAAAATATAACAGAGGATTTGGGAAGCTATGCCGCAAATTAATTTTGGTTCATCACCATCGACAACGGACAAAATGCAACATGGGGTGAATTATTCCCTTTTTGACCATAGCATTTATGGCAACGTGGATCCTGGATATTATGGCATTTTGTTGGAATCTGCGCAAAACAGAGTTTATATCTGGGATCCTTACTGTAACGACAACCCTAATCAATATGATGTGTTTTCTCATATTCGAGAGCCTTTGGATTTGGTAGTGTTGACAAACTGTTCCAGTGATAGGGACCAGAAAATGGTTAACGGATTGAATTACATCAAACAAAATGTCATCACTGGCATATTGAGCGACATGAAAATATCCCTGATGTATGTGGACTCGAAGATACATCAGAGATCCAATAATGTTAACTATTTCCTACATGACAGATTTCTGATAGTGGACGATAGGTATTTCTTGGTAGGCACTTCATGGGGGTATTACTCTTCGCAAGGTGCACCAGGCACAACTGGCATATATGAAATTACGGAGGATGGAGATAAACTATTGATACAGTCTATGTTTGACAAATATAGACAGGTAGCAGAGAATGATGGTACAGTCAAAATGAAACCAATTGGAAGCTTATGAAAGAATATAGCATAATAAAGATATTCAGAACACGCATAGCAAGCACAGCTTTACAGACATTCCGAGACAAAAAAATACTGGATGAGGTAAAGAGTAAGAATGGGCTTGTAAGTGAATTATATTCCTTGTTTACAGAATTGGAGAGTAAGTATAATCTGTTGACCAATGAGCAAACAGTTCAAATATCAATAGATGACTTGTCTGCCTTATTACAATCTAAAATCAGTAAAGAGTCAATTTCATTTATTGGCAATTTGGTAACATTGGATAATGATGACACTTTAATTAGCTTGGAGAATTGCATGGCAACCTTGCTTGAGATTTTTCATGTTACTATAGACAATGTGAAAAGCAAAGAGCATATCAATTACTTCACGTACTGCCATATTGAATATATGATGTTCTCTGTATATGGATTGTATTGTAATGGAACGAAAGAACATCAGAGAGAGTCTTTCTTGGAAAAGGCAACTGATAGACCTTTGCATGGATTCTTTGATACATTTATATTAGAGGACAACCTTGTGAACTCATTTGTTGACGGAATAGTGCCTCTGGAAATCTTGAAGCAAAACAGGGACTTTGCTTATGAGGATACAGCCAATAGATATTTAGAGAATATCAGCAGGAAAACTGACGATGAGATCATCGATAATTTGGATAGCTTTCTGACTTCTTCGGGCATCTTGCCGATAAACGACATCTTTTATATATTGTCAAGGAATTTGCTGAAGCAAGAAAAACTCGGTTTATGGATATCTTTCATGATGAAAATGGAAATTCCTGTTTTACAGAATGAATTGTTATTTACCATTGATGATTATACTGCGTTTGAGCAAATCGTAGATTATATTTTGCAAAACAATGGAACAACACCCCATGTAAAGATTGTTCTCGCTTTGCTTAGAAAACGCTGGTTAGATTGTCTCATTGAGAATACCAAGAATATTAAGGATTCAGTTAATATAAAGGATATCAATGATGATGAAAAGACATACATAGAAAAGGCAAACTCTGAATGGGAAGCCATGTTGGAGAAAGGTATAAGTATCTTTGTGCAGCAGAACCTAAAAGTTTTCTCACCAACTGCCTTTTCCAAATGGTGCTTGAAAAAAAGAATTTTCGATAATTCTAGGAAGACAACACAATCGGATGCCAATAATATTGTTATTGCAGGGGTATGGGATTGCTTGCTGCAACATATCTATTGGGAAAAACTTGATACAAGTAATGGCGATTACCGTTTCATATTATTCTGCATATCAAGTTACTTGAAAGAAGAAAAGGTAGCTGAGGAAAAATTGATGGAACTTTCCAAAGATATGGAAACAGCTATTGGAAGGGATGATTTTATTTGGAGTATGAACTTGGACGAAACATCCCTTAAAGAAATGCGTTGTTGGTTAAATCTAATCTCTTTGTTGAATAAAAGATATCCATTGGAACTACTTGATAGAAACTTAACTATATGGGAAGGATATAACACAACGCCTCTAAAAGGAATATACAAACAACAGCGTAGAGAATGCTTTGTGATGTCCACTTTGGCTTTACTTTTTGAAAAAGATGATTATTTTGAAAGTGACAAGGAAAAGTTAGAACTTTTTAAGCAAATTGCTCGATGTATTATTAAGCAATGTCATTGCTGTGTATTTGACAGGGATATCCAGCAATATTACTATCAGCCATTGTTAATTTTAGCGCTTGTAGCAAATCAAATACTTACCGGTGTAAAGGATTGGTATAACTTACTGTTACTTAAAGAACTTGACGATTTTAGAGTATTGTTGAGAGTCTTGACAGACGGTAATGCTGTTTTAACTGAAGAAAATAGTCGGATGCTCGCTGTAAGAAAATCTCAAGAATGGATGTATATCCGAGCAACAATGGAGGATTTGGCTCAGACAAAACGAGAGATTCCTTTCTATGAGGAGAAAATGGTAAAATTAGGAATCTAAAATGAAGCAGGAATACTTGTATAAATATCGTGCAATAGAAAATCTAGATAGAGATTTGGCTATGATAGCAAATGATTCATTTTTTGCTGCTGGTATAACAGACCTCAATGATGATCAAGAGTGTTTCTTGGATGGGCAACTTTTTGTAAATTCTTTGCAGATTTTACTGAAAATGTTTCCAGGAAATAAACATTCTGTCGAGAACGTGAAAATGGCTTTTGAAAAATATGTCTCTTGTAGGGACAAGGTTGGCATATTTTCTTTAAGTAAAAATCCTTGCGTAGGGATGATGTGGGCTTTATATGCTTCTATGAGGCGAGGATATTGTATCATATACAATAAGGATGCGTTGCTGAAAACACCAAGTAGTGTATATATGAATGATAGACTCATGCTTGAAGTAAAATATTCAAGGAAAGCACCCAAAGCAGATTTGCAAGACATATCTAAAGGTAAACTCCCACAGAAATTGTTTGGCTCAAAAGAAGCAGGTTGGTCTGCTGAGGAGGAAGTTAGAATTGTTACTGACCAATTTGGTATGCAAAGATTGGTGCCTTCTGCTTTACATGGAATAATCTTTGGCTCAGAAATGTCAGATAAAGACAAAGAAAAGATCAAAGATTCTCTTAAAAATAGAAATATTTGCTTTTATCAGCTACAGCGTAAAAAGAATGATTATGGTTATGAATATGTTCTTGACGAGATGTTTGAAATTTCGTCAGGGTTAGATATTGCCACCTATTTATCTCCCATAAAAACTGAATGTGGTGTAACTGATAATTTTTTCGTAAAATTGACGGTTTCTCCAACAACCAAAGAATGGCTTGTTACTTTCTTGAAAAACTTCAGAAAGAAGTATGCTGACGGAAATCGCCAATGTAATATTTGGATTTTTGATAAAGATACTCCAAAAGAACAAATGAATATTGAAAGTGAACATTTTGAAGACCATCTACTTGCAGAATGGACTATCGGTATCAAAGAGGAAGAATTAGATAGCTTTGTAAAACTCTAAAAATAGATATACATGGAAACAGTAAAAGTATTAAATATAGATATTCAGAACATTACTCGACAGGAACTCTTGGAGAACCTGAAGGAGGGTGTTCTTGTGACTCCTAATCTTGATCATCTGATTAAGCTTCAGAAGGACAAGGAGTTTTATGACGTGTACCAGAAGTCGGAATGGGTGGTTTGCGACAGTAAGATTCTCTACCTGTTCGGTAAATTGTTGAAGACTCCCATCAAGGAAGCGATTCCGGGGTCCAGCTTCTTCACCTCTTATTATATGTATCATAAGGATGATGCAGACTGCAAGATCTTCCTGCTTGGTGCCAAGGAAGGTATTGCAGCCAAGGCTATGGGACGTATCAATGAGAAGGCAGGTCGCCAGATGGTGGTAGGTGCTCATTCTCCTTCCTTTGGATTCGAGAAGCATGAGGATGAATGTGAGGAGTTGATTCGTATCGTAAACGAGAGTGGCGCTAATGTGCTACTTGTGGGCGTGGGTGCTCCTAAGCAGGAGAAATGGATTATGAAGTACCGTGACAAGATGCCGGGTGTGAAGGTATTTATGGCACTTGGTGCTACCATCGACTTCGAAGCTGGTACTTTGAAGCGTGCGCCTAAGATTTGGCAGAATATTGGTATGGAGTGGCTGTATCGTTGCATGAAGGAGCCAAAGCGTCTCTTCAAGCGTTACTTCGTGGATGACATGCAGTTCTTCTATTACTTCGGTAAGCAGCTCTTGGGAATATACAAGGATCCTTTCCGAAAAAAGTAGGATTACTTTCTTCGGAAGAACTTACATAGCAAGGCCATCGGAAGGAGGATGATAGCTGCTATGTAGGATAATATGATGCGTATGGCTTGTTTCATGCGTGCAAAAGTATAACAATGGTTTCACAACAACGAATATTTTTTGATTTTTTACAGTTTTGCATCGGGGCTGTGGCAGAAATTCCTGCCTCCGTGAAGGAAGCAGACTGGAAAGTGCTGTACGCCATTGCCAAGAAGCAAGCTTTGATTGGCGTGTTGTTTCATGGCATCAAGCAGTTGCCAAAGGAACTGGCTCCTAATGCTGACTTGCTGATGCAATGGATGGGAATGGCGCAGAAAATACGACAGCAGAATATACGGTTGTTTATAGATTCTGCCAAGGTGTGCAAGAACTTTAAACATGAAGGTTTCCGATGCTGTATTTTGAAAGGGCAAGGGAATGCGTTGCTCTATCCCGACCCTTATATGCGTACTCCAGGGGATATAGACATATTCCTAGATGGTGGCAGGAATCGGGTGATGCAATATATAAATAAGGTGTGTCCGAATCAGGTGATGCGCTACCATCATGTGGAATTCCCTGTGATGGAAACTGCAATTGAGGTGCATTTCACACCTTCGTATATGTTCTTTCCTGTTCATAACCGCAGGGTGCAGAAATGGTTTAAGGAGGTGATGGATTTGCAATGCTCAAATATAGTGACTTTGCCAGATGGATATGGGGAGATAACTGTGCCTACAGTGAGTTTCAATGTTATCTACATCCTCTCTCATCTGTATCGCCATGTGTTTTCTGAAGGAATAGGATTGCGACAATTACTTGATTATTACTATGTGCTGATGGTATGGGAGCATGATGACAAAGCGTTGATGTATGTACAAAACATGATAAGCTATTTTGGCATGAAGAAGTTTGCTGGTGGTATCATGTATGTGATGCACAAGGTTTTCGGCTTGCCAACTTCCAAACTGGTTGTAGCAATGAATGAAAAAGAAGGCAAATTTCTATTAGCCGAAATCATGCAAGGTGGCAACTTCGGTCAGTATGACACTCGACTTGGAAGCAAGGAGAATGAAGGCAAGCTTCATCGCTATCTCAGAATGAGTTTGCGCAACTTACGTTTCGTGAAGCATTATCCTACCGAGGCATTGAGCGAACCTTTGTTCAGAACTTGGTTTGCTTTATGGAAGAAGATACATGGAATAAGATAATAGATCTACGGGCGAACGGCTCCCTCTCCCATTTTTTTGAGCTACTTTTCGGGGGTGGGGCTTAGTAGCCCGTTTTTTTCGAAAACCTACCCGTCCTTCCTTACCCTTAAGGAAGGCTCCACCTCTCACCCCTGCCCTCTCTCCTCAGGAGCGAGGGAGGAAACCGCCCTCCGGTGCTCGGAACCGCTTCGCTCTAAGGTTGGCGGACCATCAAAGCCCTCGCCATGTTGTGCGGGATGGGACCGCCTTGGGAAAACTTAACTTGACTGATCAAAATGTGAAGAGGTTTGTTTTGGGAACATATAGTGAAAGTAAAGATATACATAAACGTCCGTTGAGCAGATTGATACAGGACATTCACAAAACAATTTGATAACTATGGATATGATTTTAAAATATGCAAGAGGTATCTCCTATTCTCAGTTATATAAAGACAAAAAGGATACTATAGAGAAGTTGGTAAAAGATTTGCCAACATGCGAATCTATTGTATGGTTATCTTTCCTTGTTCATCAGAAATATTCCCTAACAGTTGATCAAGCCGAGATTCATATTATGGCACCTTTGTTGTTTCAATTTAATACTGATTTACAACATAGGATTACAGATTTTATTGGTGAAAGAACTTTCCCTACGGATCAATTCTTCGATTTACAATCACTTCTCAAGACCATAGAGTACCTTTTGCAGCATCATAATTCGTGTCGAAGAGAACTTAGTAAGGATGACAAGAGTAACTTATTTAAGGCTTATCTGATTGTTTGTGATGATTATTTGGTGCAAAAGGAAGAAGTCAACCAAGATGGTACATACTCTGCAGATGATATGTTGAAGTTCTATATGCCATTTGAACTAAGAATGAATACTGTGCTCAGTATAAAAAATTCTTTGATAGAATTGGTAAAGAGTAAATTGTTTTTGGACGATTTTGCTTCTAATGATCAACGCTTTTCTTCCTATATAGATGCATATATTCGTGGAAAACATTGTGAATCTGTATCAAAATATATGTTGATGTTGTTTTCTTTATCAGCAGAACTAATCTGCAATGAAAAGAAAACAAATATCATAAAAATTGATTTGAGTGATTCCGCAACAATGTGTTCTTTCCTTGATAACTTTTGCATTAATGTTCCAAATAATATAGACGATGTGAATATTCAAGAAAAGCCATTATATAAAGTAGATCATAACACATATTGTTTTTTGTATATTAAATTCTTTGTAGATAAGTTTTTTCATTCTCTATTGTTTGACTTGGCTAAAGAATTAGAGAAACAGGGACTACTTAACACAAAGAAGACACCAGCCTATGTACAAATTAAGCAACTTGTAGGACAGAAATTCACCGAACAATATCTATTTTATAAAGTAATAGACAGAATATTAGCAGATAAACGATATGAAAAGAAAACTGGTGAAGATTTGTCAAAAATCGGTGATGGCTTACCAGATTTTTATGCTACTAAAGGGCAACGAGTGTTCTTGTTTGAATTTAAGGATATACAATTGAACAGAAAAGTGGTAACATCTGGAGATTATGACACAATTATCAAGGCAACAGAAAAAGAACTAGTGGAAAATGAAAAAGGTCGTCCAAAGGGAATTACACAGTTGGCAAATGATATAGACAAGCATCTTGCTGATATAGTAGGTAAAGATCGAGTTTCTGAAAAACTCCATGTCTACACTATATTGGTCTATTCCGATAGCAGTTTTGATATAGAGGGATTCAATTATTATCTGAATAACCGATTTCATAAAATAATAGGAACTCGTAATATACCATCTAATGTCCATGTGAAAGATGTGCTGATGGTGAATATTGATACCTTAATCATGTTTGAGAAGGCTTTTGCAGACAAGAAATTAAAATTTGATGTCCTTATTAACGAATACATCTCATACAAAAAAAGTAAAGAACAATATCAAGTTGTCCCATTCAATAAGTTTCTGTTTCAAAAGGCCAAGCAAAAGGGGTGTTTTTTTAAGGCCTCATATCTGGTGAAGGAAATGATAGCAGAAATGGTTGAGAAAGAGAAGAAAGAAAAAGAGACTTATGGAAATTGATAATAATAAATGGAAGAAATGCATACACTTTCGATATAGGCGCAATATTTGGTTTTATTGCGGTCTCATTAGTATTGTTGTAATTTTCTTGGCATTTTATAATCATGCAAAGATTAAAGAGTATAAAAATAAACAAACTAAATTAGATTCGGTATTAGCAAAGCAAGATTCTATTAAACTTGAAACAGATAAAGATAAGGTCTTGAAGCTTCAAAAAATTAATCAGCAGCTTGAAAAACAAACAGATACTTTGTCTTCTCAATTATCTATATTAGATAAAGATTTGAAAACGCTAAAAGAAGTTTTAGATTCTACAATTATTAAAGAAAAATAATGTTTGATTTTACAAATTATACATATAGTGGTATGTTGTCTATTGTTGCTGCAGTATTTGGTATTGCTTATCCCCAGATAAATGCCAGTATAGAAAGAATAGATGACAAATATGGTTCTTCTCTTTTAACCACGAGACTTAAAAATGAGAAGGCATTTGCAATATTCAATGTCTTATTGGTTGTCAATTTGGTAATTGCGGTCGTTAATCCTTTTCTGTTAGATCAATCAAAATGTTGTTATATCTACATAGCGATTCAAACTATCGCTACCATATTTTTGATAGGATGCTTCTTTCACTTGTTTGAGATAATACGCATGTATAATGATGCAGAGACCTTACATGAGAAGATATGGAACGATTATAAAATAGCTGTAGGAAAGTACTCGGAAAAGGCATTCGTTCATTTTATGGAATGGGTGGACTTGATAAGTTATATTCTTCGCTCAACAAACCGAAATGCCGCAAGAAATGTGTATGACAAATGGGTTGAATATATTACAGAGTTCCATAAGGAACATATAGGCACAAAGGTACGCTATGACAATTATGCCTATGATGGAATTACTAAAATAAACGAGAACTTATGTAAGTTAAATTATGAGCCGATGTCTATCAATAATGGTAATGCTTTTCTGACATTGTTGCTATATCCTGAAGGTTTTATATCAGAGGATACATATACTATACTTTGGGCGAATCTTAGACTTCAAGTATTTTACGGAAAAGACGAATGGGTGATGGACTATTGGGAACAGGCATCTCAAAAGTATGATTTGAATACGAGTAACGTTTCAGAATATTCAATAAATCCACAAACAAATACTCATTATACAGAAGAAGAGGCTAAACAGCATAATGAAGAGAGAAAGAGATTTTTAGAGTTCCATGTAATGTTCTGTGCGATGCTTCTTCAACAGGGGAAATACTCCTTATTGAAAAGAATCTTAAGTTTTACACAATCTCAACCACCAGTCTATCCTTTAGTACCTTCAACATTAACAGAATGTTTTGAAATGCTATCATATTTGAATGGAATTTATACAAATTATCCATTCCTATTAGATAGAAGGTATCCAATGCCACAGCTAAAAGGTATTACTAGTGGGAAAATTTTAGGTGCAGCAAATACATATATAGCTCTCCTGACTTATCGACTTTATGCTTTGCCTCATTATCCATTTGGAGTAGGATATGTGTTTAGCCTTCCTGCTGCTCCTCAGAATTCAATGGATATTCACAAGGAAAAAGATAACATAGATGCTCTAAAATTCTGCATAAGGAAGATAGAGTCCCAAAAGGAATATCTAAGATGTATTGATATTGTTCATATTACTGAGGCCATTTCCAATATCAATAGAATTTATCATGAAAAAGTAAAATGCTTAGACTGTTATATTGACGATTATATAAATCGTTTAGATGAAAAAGATAAAGATTTGAGAGTAAATCAACTATATGATGATAAGATAGTAGAAAAGTTAGAAGAAGAAATATGCAATGAAATTTCTTCTGAACTTGATAAATACCAACTGTTTTATAACAACCCAAAAACAGATAACACCAAAGTATATCGGATAAATGCGTCTGTATGTCAACTTTATCCAAATCAAGCATTTGTTGATAAGCCTTCTGTAAGTTATGTTGATATTGATACAAATATAAGTGATGGAGTAAAATATAAGTTTTCTCATTTCTTTGCAACAACATTTTTGCAACATGCAACACCACAGTTAAATATTGCCAGTCAAGATTTATTTAAAGCATTTGACAAATTGAAGCTGAATAATGATTATATTATAATTTCCTTTGGTGTATATTGGGATTATCATGTAGAAAGGAATGACAATTTTGTGAAAAAGAATGATAGAGTATATTCATACGATAATATACATATATATAATTACAAATGTGGTAGCAAATATCTTTCTGATTACATCTTCATTTTAGAGAAAAAACATTTGCCATATTTGGAGTTTGTTGAGCCTTCAAATGAATGGACTGAAAAATATCATCTGAACAAAATTGGTAATAATCTAAACATTTGGTTAGGGCTTCTAAAAATTGCAGACCATAAGAGTTTGTTAGCTGAAAAAGAATTTAAAAATATTGATGGAGACCCTAATGAACTTTCATTGTTTTCATGCGTTGTCTTAGCCAATATTCATTGGATACCATGCGCAAAAGTACTGTGTATTAAAAATATGCATTTTGGAAGAGATAATGGTAATAATGAAAAAGTGGAGAATATAAAATCATTTAGGTCATATTTTACTGTTCGTTAGTAATACACTCTTGCATCATCAAATAGAGTGATATACAGTACAAAGATTAAGTATGGAAACATTTTTTGATACTATTTTAAAAGCATTAAAGGCTACTGCTAATAATGAGCAACAAAAGACTTTAGCAGCTTTCTTGATAAGTCAGAATAATATGGATGTTATTACTAAGTTGCAAGAACTCTATCAATATTGCTTGAATATTGGAGAATTCAAATATGCAGAAGAAATAAAGCAAGAGATTATTAAACGGAAAGTTGAAATAACGAAGGAACTTGCTGAAAATACATTTAGGAAAAAAGAATAAAATGGAACCAAACACCCTCCAACACAAATCATTCCTCTGGCATCTCGACTTTGAGCCATTCACATGGCATACCTTCTATGGTGAGCAATGTCCGCCATTCGTTAACGAAGAGAATAAGGAGGCATGGCGACGGTATCTGACAAAACTCATCAAGAAGCATCTGAAGGCAGAGGTGATGAATACTCCAGAGTTCAGGGAGATAGAGACGATGGTGAACTATGAGAAGCTGGTTCGCATCAAAAATGATGAGCAGCGCAAGCGGATGATGGAGAGACAGCGATATTGGGCCAAAATGGAACGTCCGAGAATCAACTATATTCCAAAAGGGCTGAGCGTGGACTATGAAGAGGAATACTCCAAATATCTGATGCAGGAAGTAAGCTTTGAGCCAAGAGACAATGATGACTTTACGGCTCAGCTACGACTGTTGGAGCGATGGCATAAGAAATCCATCCCACAGATATTGGAGAAGAACAGACCCGATGCAGCGTATGCCATCGCTATGGCGCTGTGCAAGCATATACCACTGCTCATCAACCGAGATGACATACAAGAACTGGTAGGCGAATACAAAAGACGTATCGGCAAACTGATATTCGACAGCTATCAAGCCCTGGTAGAAGCAGTCAAAGCGTGGAACCACGAGGAGAAACGACAGGAGGTATGCCGCTATATCAAAGAGACGGCAGGACAATACCCCAATCATCGAGGCATGAAGAAGAAGTTGATGGACTTGATACCAGAGACTCCATTTGAGGGTGAGCCAATGGCTGTGATTCGTGAGCCGAATGACATGGAGAAATCACTCCTGTAAATTATCAACTACATCAATAATGAAACAGAAACAATGAGAGAAGCACCAATAATATTACCAGTGTTCACAACCAGTGTGCCTTTAGATTTTCCGTCTGAAGGCACGTTTGCGTTCAATAAGAAAACCCATAAGCAGTTGGAGGTGACGGTGAGAATTAACGAGCACCAGTACTTCAACATGAACTTTCTGAACCATGACGGATATATCATGGCATGCTGCAGATGGGCGCATGTACTTGATTTTGCAGAGAACGGTTATGACCGCTATGAGCATATCATCAAAAAACATTTCCGGAAGAAATATCCTGTCATTAGCAGTCTGTATGGACAGCATAACGATACGGCTGAGGACATCCATATCTCCCCCATCGGCTTTGAGGGTAATCCCAAAGAATGGTATATCTCCATGCGCATCTATGGAGAAAAGTTCGATGACCTGCTGCATGGCAATCTGCTGATGAACGTGGCGTTTGCCTCTGCCGTGGGTAATCTGTGCATGGCAAGCGTGGACGTGTTCAAGGAAATCATGAAGTGTGATGCCAAGCAGCCGAAGATATTGCTGAAGGAGTTGACTGGTATCAACGAGATAGATAAGAACTTTGACTTCGGCAATTATCTGGATGCTAGGAATCCAGAGACAGGCGAGATTATATCGACCGCAAGAGAAGACGGTAAGTCTTCGGGAGTGGAGTTGCCAGAGGAAATAGAAATGCCACAAAATATGGAGATGTACCCAGTCAGTACCTATTTATTTTTCTTCACGGAAACGTTGAAAGACATGGACTTTGTCATATTCAGTAATGCCTTGTATTTTGAAATCTATGGCATGATGAGGAAGTTGAAGGAATATGGTTTCTTTACTGACGAAAAGTTGGAAGAACTGGAGAAAACCATTTCTATCTTGGGTGATAAGGTGATAGCAGGAGAAAATGTCGGTACGGAGCGACTGCAGATTACATCAACTGTATATCTGATAACGAAGAAGATGCGTACACCGTTGTTGGAAGAGAAATACCATGTCAAGGAGACAGAAGAAGGTAAGTTTGCCATGGAACTGGATGGGTATATCAAGAAACTGATATGGAGAAAATGGGATACCACCTATCTGGAAGAACGAATGAAGCAAGAGGATGAGGTTACGGCAAAGGTGGAGGCAGACCAAGCTCTTGTCAAGAAAAAGAGTGCAGAATGGAAAGCCATCATGGAGGGAATGTCGTTCAATGCCTTTCTGTTGTTCCACAAAAAGATGAATGAACTGATGAAGACCAAGAAGGCAACACTCGTCAAGTATGGTTTCCTGGCAACGCAGATGCTGGATAACCATAAGCGCTATTGGGCATGTTCCTACTATTGGCACAACAAGGAATATGATGAACAGGAATATATGAGGTACAGAAAACAGACTGAAATCATCGTAACCATCTTCTATGAAGGTATTCTGAGAGGAACACAATATGGCAATCATCCTAGAACGAAATATGCCTTGAAGATTCATAGCATCATCGAGGAATTGATGAATAAAGACTGGAGTAAAGTCAACGAGACACTTAAATAATGAAGGAAATCAAGCTATTTGATTACCAAGAGGATATGAAGGAACGGATTGAGAAGGCGTTACGCCTTCATCGGTCCGTAATGGCACAAATGCCAACGGGAACAGGTAAGACGTACCTGTTAACAGCAGTTATAGACTCTTTCGTGAGCAATAATCCAAAAGAGAAAGTATGGATTGTAGCCCATAGAAGAGAGCTTGTGTCGCAGATAGACGAAACCATAAGAAAGTTCCATTCCTATTCCGCATCAAATACCTCTTCCCTATTGTCATCCGTCAAGGCGATGTCCATTCAGTGGCTGATGAGACACTATGACGAGATAGAGGAAGAACCGGGAATGATTGTGATTGACGAGGCGCACCATGCCCTTGCCAAGACCTATAAGGAGATGTGGGAGAGATTCCCGAAAGCTAAGTTTCTGGGACTGACGGCTACACCTTGCCGATTGAATGGTAAGGGATTCACAGACCTGTTTGATGTGTTGGTACAGTCATGGTGTGTTCCTGAGTTTATTAGCAAGGGAAGACTGGTGACATACGATTTCGTGAGTATCAAATCAGATGGTGTGACGCAACGGCTCATCGACTCCTTGCAGAAGAGAGGGGCAGATGGTGACTACCAGAACAAGGAGATGGATATGTTGCTGAACAAGAAGCCGAGTATCGAAAGGCTCTATCGGAGTTTGGAAGAATATGGTAAAGACAGAAAGGGCATCGTATATGCTATCAATATCAGTCATGCCCAGAAAATCACAAAACTATATCAGGAACATGGCGTAAAAGCCATAGCCATAGACTCGAAGACACCTGCATCGGAAAGACAACAAGACATTGAAGCCTTCAAGAAAGGTGACATCCAAGTACTGGTGAATGTGGACATCTTCTCGGAGGGATTTGACTGTCCGGATGTAGAGTTTGTACAATTGGCTCGACCAACGCTGTCGCTTGCCAAGTATCTGCAGATGGTGGGACGAGGATTGCGAGTTGCTAAGGGGAAGAAGAACTGCGTGATTATAGATAATGTGGGACTCTATCGGGTGTTCGGATTGCCTTCGCAAGTATGGAACTGGAATGCGATGTTCGAGGGAAAACTGAAAGTTGGCAAGAAAAAGGAGACCGCCAAGGAAAGAGAGTTTTTCCTGATGAGCAAGGTGCAAGACGATATTCAGATTCATCCTGACTCGGAAATGATGATGGTGATGAGCCATGAGGAACTGATGCAGTCGTTGCTGTATCGGGAGTTTGTGGATTGCAATGATGATTTTGCCATCGTCAAGTTACCAGACGGAAAGATGACGGTGGTAAACCAGCAAGGCGAACAGGTGATAGAACCAGGCAACTATTATGATATGAAGTTCTTGCGAGGTAATATCTTATCCTATCGACCTCGCAGAAAGACTGTGTGTTACTACGACCTCTTGGCGAGAGTTGTCATCGACGAGGACATTCATGCGAAGGATGCTCCCAAGGTAATCACTATTAATGAATGGGAGTTCGTCGAATATAATGGTCTCTTTAGGTCTCGTACCTACGAGAACTTTGCTTTACCTTATCGCCCTTCACAATATGACCTGTTGAACCGTGGGCATTACTTGATATTTCACAATAATTATTCCGTAGGAAGTGGTTGCCAGGTATGGTACTATTATGAAGGCGGTGATGGTTTGATGCGTAAGGATTCTATAGAGAGTAAGGATGTGTGCTTTTTGCGTAATGATTATGAGCATGTATATTGGCTATGTGCTAAACTGTATGGACGAAATATTGTTGTCATGGACAGCAAGCAGGACTACTACCTGGTGGATTCAAATATGAACTATAATAATAAAAATGAATACGGTTAACGAAATTTAGCATAAATA
>ENA-OPRX01000863-OPRX01000863.1-human-gut-metagenome-genome-assembly--contig:-NODE-863-length-17820-cov-3.588066_pt1 | contig 17820 bp, 15 predicted proteins | sample MGYA00241450_ERZ501892 | MGnify/ENA primary metagenome ERZ501892 (study PRJEB25962, sample SAMEA2042223) | human gut metagenome | biome: human gut; feature: human-associated habitat; material: faeces...
GTTAGAACCAATCATACCGCCTGCGCCGACGATAACGAGCTTGTCATTTGTTAAATACTGCATTGTTTTATCTTTTAAAAGTTTTATGCTATTTGTTTTATCCCTTTGTGCAACCTGTTTCTGATTTGCACCGCAAAGTTACGCAAAAAAGTAGAGAGCAGAAAATATTTAACCATACTTTTACACTTTTTGTTTTATGAAAGGATAGAATGGGTTTTTTAGAACCATTCGAAAACGATTTGTCCCGTCCGAAACGATGGGATGGCAAAGACGGAGGGACATAAAAACCGCGGCAGGATCCCGACTTTTTTTGATCCGTCTCTCAAAATATATCAGCCCTCATGGCAATAAAAGGGGAAGTGGTGCGTTATTGGAATGTGTTTAAACGCATTATTGTCATATCTCTCACGCTGTTGGCCGTCATCGGCGCACATGCGCAATACGACCCAGTCTTTAGCCACTACTGGCTGATGGAGACTTCGTATAACCCGGCTGCAGCGGGAAAGGGTAACAAACTCAATGCCGTGGGCGCCTACTCAATGGGCTTCACGGGCTACGAGGGCAGTCCCAAGACGTTCTATGTGAGCGCGGACCTGCCCCTCTACCTTCTGCGGCAGTATCATGGCGTGGGCGCCTCGATGCTCAACGACCAGATAGGCGCGTTCACCCACCAGCGTCTTTCCGCCCAGTATGCCTTTCGCAAAAGCCTCTTCGGGGGTATGGTTTCGGTAGGTCTGCAGCTCGGCCTCGTCATGGAGAAGTTTGACGGTACGAAGATTGATCTGGAAGACAGCAGCGATCCAGCTTTCTCCAAGTCGCAGCTCAGCGGCAACGCCCTTGACATGGGTTTCGGCCTCTACTACGTCCACCGCCAGTGGTACGTCGGCGTGAGTGGACAGCACCTCACCGGCCCGACCGTGGGGCTCGGCGAGACCAATGAGATGAAGGTCGATCCCACCTTCTACCTCACGGGAGGTTACAACATCAAGTTGCGCAGTCCCTACATCAGCGTTCCCACCTCGGTGTTGGCTCGCTACGACGGCACGGCCTATCGTGCGGACATCACAGCCCGCGTGGTCTATCAGAACGAGAAGAAGCGTATGTACGCTGGTCTCGGCTACAGTCCTACCAACTCCGTCACGGGCTATATCGGCGGAAGCTTTCAGGGCATCAACGTCGGCTATAGCTACGAGATGTTCACCGGTGGTGCCGGTATGGGCAACGGCTACCACGAACTGGTGGTGAGCTATCAGATGGATATCAACCTTCAGAAGAAGGGGCGCAACCTCCACAAGAGTGCGCGGATATTGTAGCGAGTGGGCGAGAGTAGATAGCAGTGAGAGTCGATGGATATGGGTGAGTGTAGATAGACAAAAGAAGAGTTGATCGATAAATTAAGATAAATAAATAAGGATAAATAAAAATAGAAAGAAGCGCCGCCCTTTTTCCCCAGACGGGGTAGGACGGGTGCTCCAAACCAGTAAGATATGAGAAAAGGAACGTACATATTGGCTATTTGCGCGAGTATGATGGCCACCATGTTGCTCTCGGGCTGCTTCGGTGGCAAGAGCGCGTCGTCGTCAGGAAGAGGCGGCGAGGTGGTCGGCGTGAGCGGACGTGGCTTCAAGGAACCCACGCCCTACGGTATGACGCTCGTGAAGCGCGGTTCGCTGCGGATGGGCGTTGAGAAACAGGACAGCCTGTGGGGCAAGTCAATGCCCGTGAAGGACATTAGTGTTGATGGCTTCTGGATGGACGAGACAGAGGTGACCAACTCGCAGTATAAGCAGTTTGTCCACTGGGTGCGCGACTCCATTCTCCGTACCCGACTGGCAGACCCGTCCTACGGTGGCGACGAGAGCTACATGATCACCGAGGATAAGAACGGCGACCCCGTCACTCCTCATCTCAACTGGAACAAGCGTTTGCCTCGCAAGCCGACGGAGGACGAGCTGAGAGCCTTCGAGAGCCTCTACGTCACCAATCCTGCCACGGGAGAGAAGATGCTCGACGCGCGCCAGCTCAACTACCGCTACGAGATCTACGACTACACGGCAGCAGCCTTGCGCCGCAATCGTCTCAACCCGCAGGAGCGCAACCTCAACACCGACATTACGGTCGATCCCAACGAGGTGGTGATGATCAGCAAGGACACGGCCTATGTCGATGACGAGGGCGTGATCCACAGCGAGACCATCAACCGTCCGCTTTCCGGACCGTGGGATTTCCTCAATACCTATATTGTCAACGTCTATCCCGACACGACGTGCTGGGTCAACGACTTCCGCAACTCTGACAATGAGACCTACCTGCGTTCCTACTTCAGCAATCCGTCGTTCAACGACTACCCCGTGGTCGGCGTGTCGTGGGAGCAGGCCAACGCCTTCTGCGCCTGGCGCACCGACTATCTGCTCAAGGGACTGGGCGGCGAGGCACGCTATGTGCAGCGCTACCGTCTGCCGACCGAAGCAGAGTGGGAGTTTGCAGCTCGTGGCAAGGATCAGAATGAGTTCCCTTGGAACAACCAAGACGTGAAGAGCGGCAACGGCTGCTTCTATGCCAACTTCAAGCCCGACCGTGGCAACTACACCAAGGACGGCAACCTCATCACCAGCAAGGTGGGTATCTACTCGGCCAATAGCAACGGACTCTTTGATATGGCTGGCAACGTGGCAGAATGGACCAGCACGGTCTATACCGAGGCGGGTGTCGATGCAATGAACGACCTCAATCCGCAGCTCGAATACAAGGCGGCGCTCGAAGATCCCTACCGACTGAAAAAGAAGAGCGTGCGTGGCGGCTCGTGGAAGGATCCTGAGAGCTACATCCGTGCAGCCTGGCGCACCTGGGAGTATCAGAACCAGCCGCGTTCCTACATCGGCTTCCGTTGTGTGCGATCGTTGGCAAGCAGCGCGAGCGAGGCAGCGAGAATGAGTAAGAAAAGTCAAAAACGAAGCAAGAAAAGATAATGTCGAACTACAGTAAATATAATGTCATCTACCGACTGCAGAAGTGGATGGACAGCGTCCCTGGACAGACCTTTCTCAACTACGGATATAGCTGGGGCGCCTCAATCGTGATCCTTGGCGCACTCTTCAAGCTCACCCACCTGCCGGGAGCCAACTTCTGGTTGTTCTTCGGTATGGGTACGGAGGTTGTCGTCTTCTTCCTCTCGGCCTTCGACCGTCCTTTCGACAAGACCGACGATGGTCGCGAACTTCCCACCCGTGTCACCTTCTCGGGCGAGCAGGTCTTTGCCGACGATGAGGCTGGTGACTATGTTGACGAGGCTGGCTACGATACTGACGAGTCTGGCGACTATGAGCATAGCGATGAGGCCGACGAGGCCAACGTCGCGGGTGGGGCCCAACCCCGCGTGGTCTATGGCCGTTCGGGCCACCGTCGCACGGCGGCTCGCTCAACGGCTCCTTCAGCGGGTCCCGCTGTTCGACTGCTGCTGACGAGGCCTTCGATGCAGCCCATGCTGCTGTTGGCGCACAGCCTGCAGCTGCTTCCATACCCACCGCAGAGCAGGTGGCTATGGCTATGCTCAACTATCAGCGCGGCGATGTGGAGGGTGCACAGCAGCAGGCTCCCGAGATGGTCGAGGCACAGACGAAGTATGTCGATGCGCTGAAGAGCCTCACCGACATGCTGGGCAAGGTCAACGAGCAGAGCCAGCGTCTCGCCCGCGACAGCGAGGAGATGGAGAACCTCAACCGTACGCTCACGGGCATTGCCAAGATCTACGAGATGCAGCTCAAGGGCGCGAGCCAGCAGGTGGGCACCATCGACCAGATCAACGACCAGACGCGCAAGATGGCACAGCAGATTGCCGACCTCAATGCTATCTACGCCCGTATGATAGAGGCCATGACGGTCAACATGCGGGCCGCGGCCCCTGGCGCAGCAGCCCCCACGGCTCCTGCTGCCGAGTAGTTTACAGCATACAGTAGGGGAGAGCCAGGGCTTACGGCTCCGCCCCCTGCATTATCACAACGCAAAATATGGCTATCAAGAAAATCAAGATATCGCCCCGCCAGAAGATGATCAACCTCATGTATGTCGTCCTCATGGCCATGCTCGCGCTGAACATCTCCACCGAGGTGCTCAACGGATTCTCCATTGTGGAGGAGAGCTTGAACCGGACGACGGGCAACTCCACGAAGGAGAACGAGGCCATCTATCGCGAGCTGGAGCAGATCATGCGCAAGAATCCTGCCAAGGCGCGCGTGTGGTTTCAGCGTGCCACCACGGTGAGGGCTATGAGCGACTCGCTCTTCAACTACGCCCAAGAGCTGAAGACGCTCATCGTCCGTGAGGCCGACGGACCGGAGGGCGATCCGCTTCACATCAAGAACAAAGACAACCTCGAAGCCGCAGGCGTCGTCATGCTGAGCCCGGGCTCGGGACAGGGACGCAAGCTCTACGACGCTATCAATAGCTACCGTGAGCGGATACTCCGTCTCATCGACGACCCATTGCAGAAGCAGATCATCAGCAGCAACCTCTCCACGACCGTGCCCTCGACGGCGCTCAACAAAAACTGGGAGGAGTATATGTTTGAGGATATGCCTACGGCGGCCGCCGTCACGCTGCTTTCCAAGTTGCAGAGCGACATACGCTACGCGGAAGGCGAGGTGCTTCACACGCTCGTGGCCAACGTGGGACTCAAGGACATTCGGGTAAACAAGCTCGAAGCCATCGTCGTCCCCGACCAGACGCGCCTCTATCCGGGCGAGACCATCACGGCCCGTATGATGCTGGCTGCTGTTGACTCCACCCAGTCGCCGGAGGTCTATGTCAACGGACAGAAGATCAAGGGCAACACGATCCAGGTCAAGGCCGGAGCGCCAGGCAAGCATACCATCCAGGGCTACATGCTCGTGCGCGACTTGATGGGCAATGTGTTGCGCCGCGACTTCAAGCAGGACTACATGGTCATTGGCGGTCCGAAGCCAGAAAACTACATTTCGCCCGACGGAATGCAGCAGATACCGCCCTTCGACGGAATGGCGACGATTGCTGCCGACTTGATGAACGTGCTCTATGCGGGCTTCGACAACCCCATCACCATCTCCATCCCCAACACCTCGCAGAGCGACGTGCAGGCGACGATGACGGGTGGTACGCTGACGGCCCGTGGTGGCGGCCACTTCATCGCACGTCCCACCACACCCGGCAATCCCGTCACGCTCCGCGTCTCTGCCAAGGGCCGATTGGTTGGCGAGTATAAGTTTAGGGTGCGCAAACTGCCCGATCCTGCTCCCTACATCGCCATGGGCGCTGACCGCTTCAAGGGAGGCAGTTTCTCCAAGGCCAACCTGATGGCAGCCTCGGGCATTCATGCAGCCATCGACGACGGACTGCTCGACATCCCGTTCCAGGTGACGAGTTTCCAGACCGTCTTCTTCGACAACATGGGCAATGCCGTTCCCTTGTCCTCCAACGGATCGCATTTTACGGCCCAGCAGAAGGAGCAGTTCCGCCACTTGAGCCGCAACCGTCGCTTCTACATCACTAACGTGGTAGTCCACGGTCCTGATGGTACCACTCGCAGCCTGGGTGGAGGCAACGCCATGCAGGTGATCGTGAGGTAGCGAATGATATTACATCTCGAACAGAATAGACAATACTTAGAATAGGAAATATACGATGAAACGGATATTCTTCATCCTTTGCATGACTCTCTCGGTGGTCTCGGTCGTAGCCCAGCCCGCCAAGCGAAGAGTCGAACAGCAGAAACAACAGACGCAGACGGGAGCCAACGCGCTCACCACGCGCGCCCTCATCTCTTTCCCCACCGTACAGGAGATGCCTGAGGACGTCGTGTGGCGCCGCGACCTTTACCGCGAGGTGAAGTTGACGGACGACGCCAATGCTGGTCTCTATTATCTGACGGAGCCCATTGGCAGCCAGATGAACCTCTTCACCTACATCTTCAAACTGATGCTCCACCGCGACATCTACTGCTACGAGTATAGGCTGGACGGCAACGAGCTCTTCACCGACTCTGCCCGTATCAAGCCGATCCAATTTCTCGACAACTACAAGATCTACTACGAGCGGCGCGGCAAGGGCATTTACCTCGATAATAGCGACATTCCCTCGGGCGAGGTGAAGGGCTACTACCTCAAGGAGAGCGCCTACTACGATCAAGGCACGTCCACGTTCCGTCGCAAAGTCATCGCCCTCTGTCCGATACTCTATCGCGAGGACGATTTCGGCGACGGCGAGACGAAGTATCCTTTGTTCTGGGTGAAGTACGACGACCTGGCTCCCTATCTCTCGAAGCAGACGATGATGACCTCCAATCTCAACAATGCGGCGGTCATGAGTATTGACGACTATTTTACGCGCAATATGTATGAGGGCAAGATCTACAAGACGACGAACATGCTTGGACGCACGCTCGCGCAGTATTGTCCTACCGATTCGGCCATGAGCGCGGAGCAAAAGAAGATCGAGAAGGAGCTCCAGGACTTCGAGAAGAATATCTTCGGCAACCCGGAGAAGCGTGATAGTCTGGATAGCGTACAGACCGCGCAGGAGAAGGTCGGCAGAAAGCCGAAGCGTAGTGCCCGCACGCGCCGTTCTGGCGACAAGGAGCCTTCTGTCAAGCGCAGTCGCAGACCTTCGGGCGGTAGTGGCTCGGGCAGTGCAGCACGCGTCTCCGTGCGCCGCCAGCGCCATTGATGAGAGAGTGTGTGGGTCCTTTGGCGTGTAAACGCCAAAGGACCTGATGGTTATAATTTTTCTAACAATTTAAAACAGAAACCGTATGAAAAAGTTTTTTACTACTTTATTGGTTGCCGTTGGCCTGATGAGTGCCACCACGGCGAGTGCTCAGGTGCAGTTTGGTGTCAAAGCTGGTGTCAACGTGACGAACATGTCGCTCGACAAGGAGGTTCTCGACGCTTCCAACCGTGTTGGCTTCTTCGTCGGTCCGACCGTGAAGTTCACCCTGCCCGTAGTCGGTCTCGGTATTGATGCTTCCGCCCTCTATGACCAGCGCGAGGCCAAGGTCAGCGTGGATGGAGTGCAGGGTGTTGTCGATACGGAGCAGACGCTCAAGCAGCGCCAGATTGCTATCCCCATCAACCTTCGCTACGGCATTGGACTGGGCTCTACGGCCAGCATCTTCCTCTTCGCAGGTCCGCAGTTTGGCTTCAACGTTGGCGACAAGGAGCAGAGCCTCTGGAATGATGCAGCCGAGTGGAAGTTGAAGACTTCCAACTTCAGCGTCAACGTGGGTCTTGGCGCCATGGTGCTCAACCACCTGCAGGTCACGGCCAACTACAACATTGCTTGTGGCAGCACGGGTGACATCCGCGCCAATAGCATTGTCGGCAATGTTCTTGACTTAAGCAAGTATGCTACCAAGGGCAAGAACAACTCTTGGCAGATTGGTGTGGCCTATTTCTTCTAAAGCGTAATTAGGCCAGAATAAACTGTTCTGATAGTAGGGTCGTGGCGTTTTCTGAAAAAGCTCAGAAGTTGCCACGGCCTTTTTTGTGCTTCATCTGGAAAATGGAGTGATAGGCTTGTTTGTGTTGTTTCCTATACGACTTGCTGATTTGGAAAAACAACTTGAACAACTTTTACAACAAGTAACAACGCTTCGCGGGGACATCGCCTCTTCGAGGCTCATGCAAACCAAGGGTCGCTTGTAGGGAAACAACAAAATACAACGCTTCGCCTTGGGTACATTTATATTATACATTATCCGGCAAAGGTAGCTTCTTTGGATGAGTCAACAATAAAAAAGAATTGCATTTTTTTTGTATTGTCTTCGATTTGCATTATCTTTCGATAAGCTAAGCTGCATCTCAACAATAAAAAAGAATTGTATTTTTTTTGTATTGTCTTCGATTTGCATTATCTTTGCATTCGAATAAGAGAGCGAATTGAGAATCCCCCCTGGACAAGGAGCCTGTGACGAGGGTAGTGCAGCGGGTGGAATGAACCAATCAATTATCAACAACCAAACGAATCTCATGGCGACAACGGTACTTCTTCTTGAGCTCGCAGTCGTGCTGGCGATGATTTTCATTGGCGCACGGATGGGAGGAATCGGATTGGGTATTTTCGGTATGCTCGGCGTCTTTGTGCTGGTCTATGGTTTCGGACTGAAGCCAGGCAGCGCACCTATTGATGTGATGATGATCATCCTTGCCGTAGTGACTGCCGCTGCGGCCCTACAGGCTGCGGGCGGACTGGAATATCTCGTCGGACAAGCGGCGATCTTCCTGCGCAAGCATCCTCACCATATCACCTATTATGGTCCGCTCTGCACCTGGCTTTTTTGCTTGGTGGCGGGTACGGCCCACACTTGCTATTCGCTGCTGCCCATCATCAGCGAGATAGCCCAGGCCAATAAGATTCGGCCCGAGCGTCCTTTGAGTTTGGCTGTCATTTCGGCCTCGCTGGGCATTACGGGTTCCCCTGTCTCTGCAGCCACGGCAGCCATCATCTCCCAGGACCTCTTGGGCGGCGCGGGAGTGGAGCTGGGTACGATCCTTATGGTCTGTGTACCCGCCTCGCTGGTGGCCATCCTTGTGGCCGCCTTCATCCAAAACCGTGTTGGCAAGGCGTTGGAGGACGATCCGGAGTATCAGCGCCGCGTCAGAGAGGGGCTGATCTGTCCTGAGAAGGATACGGAGAGTTTGCGACAAGCCGAGACGATGGCGCGCCCCGAGGCCAAATACTCCGTCTGGGTTTTCCTCTTCGGTGTGGCCTTGGTCGTGTTGTTCGGTTTCCAACCGCAGTTGCGCCCCGAGGGAGTCACGATGTCCGAGACCATCGAGATGATCATGATGGCCGACGTGATCCTCATCATGCTGGTGGGTAAGGTCAAGGTGGGCGACGTGACGAAGGGCAGTGTGTTTGCCGCAGGCATCAATGCCGTCATTGCCATTTTCGGAATCGCATGGATGGGCAGCACTTTCTATACGGGCAACGCCGAGGTCATCAACCAGTCTTTGTCCGGGATGGTAGCCGAAGCCCCGTTCACGTTTGCCGTGGCCTTGTTTGTGATGAGCGTCATGCTCTTCTCCCAGGCCGCCACCGTCACCACCCTCTATCCCTTGGGCCTTGCCCTGGGCATCAGTCCGCTGCTTCTGGTGGCTATGTTTCCCGCCGTCAATGGCTATTTCTTCCTCCCCAACTATCCTACGGAGGTAGCTGCCATCAACTTCGACCGCACGGGGACCACGCGCGTGGGACGCTGGGTCATCAACCATTCGTTTCAACTGCCAGGCTTCGTCACCACGTTTGTGGCTATCGGCGTGAGCTATCTCATCACGCTTTTCCTCTGAGCCCTCTCTAATGGCAGGAGGACCAGCCTGCAGAACAGCACAAAAGATGAACAAGTCTAAAGCAGAACGGCTCTAAGCAGGACGGCCCTAACGACCGAACGGCAGAATGGCAGAACGGATCTAACGGGAAAATGGCTCTGTCAGCAGACGGAAAGTTGGCGCGATATGTGGCAAGAGCACGACCATAAAGGGCGACCATACGGACAACAAAAAATAAGAGAGAAAAAACAGATAGAATAATATCAATACAATCATATCGACATGAAGAAAATCTTTGTAACAGCCGCCGCGCTGACCCTCACCTTGGGAGCAAGCGCACAGGGCAACAACACAGGTATGGGCGGCGACCATGAGGGATGCACCAGCCTGGCTGAGCGCGTTTTGAAGTTGGAGAAGAAAAACGACGCCTTCAACGTTTACATCAACTACGCAGCCAGTTTTCAGGAGACGGACAACGGCACGGAGTGGGGTTCGGCCTTCAAGAACCGCCAGGCGCGCCTGGAGTTTATGGGCCATCTGACGGACAAGATCTCCTACCGCTTCCGCCATCGTCTGAACAGTGGCAATAATGCGCAGTCGGAGGACAATTTCGCTGCTGCTACGGACGTGCTCTGGGTGGGCTACCAGTTTAACGAGAAACTGGGCGTCCATGCGGGTAAGGTGTGTCAGTACTGGGGAGGATTCGAGTATGACGAGAACCCCATGTATATCTATCAGTTTAGCGACATAGGCAACAATATCGACATCTTCAAGGCGGGTGTGAACGTTTCCTATCGTCCCGTGGCCAGCCAGGAGCTCACCCTCAGCATCACCGACGCTTATAGCAACAAGTTTGCTGAGGAGTATGGCGAAGGAGCCTACTCCTTGGAGGCCGACGGAACGAAGCGCATCCTGGAGGCTTCCAACCATCCGCTGACCTATATCTTCGGCTGGAACGGCAATTTCTTTGGCGACAAGCTCCAGACGCGCTGGTCTTGGGGTATTCAGACCGAGGCCAAGCATAAGTATAGCCGGATGCTCTTCCTCGGCCAGAAACTCAACCTGCCGCGCGTGCAGTGGTATTTCGACTACATGGGCGCCTTCGAGGGCCTCGACCGTCTGCGCATTGCAAGCCGCGAGGGAGCAGCCCTGCTGGCGGATGCTGACCATCCCGATGCAGGCCCAGGCTATTTCAGCGACGTCCACTACCATTCGTTCGTCACGAAACTCAACTGGCAGTTTGTGCCGCAGTGGAACCTGATGGTCAAGGGAATGTACGAAATGGCCAGCGTGGACAATGTCGCTGCTATGAAGGACTTCCGCAAGAGCTATGGCTACCTGGCCAGCGTGGAGTATTTCCCCGTCAAGGGCGAGGACTTCCGCGTCTTCCTGGCCTACACGGGTCGCAAGTTTGATTATAGCAAGGAGTGCGGGCTGCAGGACTACGATACCAACCGCATTGAGCTCGGCCTCATGTACCGCCTCAAAATGTTCTAAATCACTGCCTCTTAGGGTAGAAAGCAAGAAAATATGAGAAATCCGCAGTTTTTGTCTATGAGGCTGCGGATTTTTTTCTTTTTTGGGGGGCTCCCAGGGGTAAATGCCTGCTGAGTAGGGAAAACAACCAATACAACATTTACAAGAAAATACAACGCTTCGCGGGGATATGGAGTTATTTCCTGATTTCGAAATGCTGGTAGTCCTTCACGGTCCGCCAGTTGCCGCCCCACACAAATCCGCGTGCGGTGAAGAGGCGATAGCAGAGGTCTCCCTTGACGATCTTGTAGGGGAATTTGGCTTCGCGCTGCAGGTATTTTCGCCCTTGGCGCGGCTCCACCACTACCTTGCCGCCTACCGTCCGCCGACACGGGTTGTAGAGCGGGTTGATGTCCACGGCCAGTCCTCGGGCGTGGGCCGAGAGTTTGGTGCTTCCCGTCGTGATGCGGTAGTTGAACGCCGAGGAGTTGTTGGCTGTCATCGACCGCTGATCGTCTGCGCCGTAGTCGTCGATGAGGCGCATCCGCTCGATGGGGTAGTGGGCGTCGTAGAGCTTGCGCAGGATCTCCAGGACGTCGTTGGCAATGGCCCGATTGACTACCATCTCGCCGACGATGCTCCTGCCCTGCGCGTCTTTGTGGAGACAGAGCAGGTAGCGCAGTTCCTCTCTCGCCACGCGGCAACCTTCCTTGTAGGACCGCCCCCGCATCCTTTCAAACACCGAGTCGCTGATCTTGGAAACCGAGAAAAAACTGCCCACACCCCTTCGGGCTACAACCTCCTCGCCGACGATGTCGCCCGGGCGAAAGGTTGCTCCAGTCTGCGCTGCCATCTTGCCTGGCAGACTCTGTGGTGGGACAACGCCCCCGACTCCCATGGGCGGCAAAATCAGGCCCACGGGCAGCAGGAGGAAGCCCACGAGGGCGAGGCGAGGGAGCGGGCGGATCGCCTTCATAGAACGGAGTGCTTTCGTAGAATAGAGTGCCTTCGTGGAATGGAGCACCTTCGTAGCATGGAGCATCTTCATAGAGCGGGCGAGGCGGGCGATTCGCATGGAAGCCATCAGGTGAGCGATTCGAGATGCTTCTTGATGTCCTTGAGTTCGTCGCGCACGTTGATGAGGCTTTCCAGCACCTGCTGCGTGCGTTCCGATCCGTCGCGGTTCTGCTGGAGCATCTTCTTGGCTGCGGCGATCTTGAATCCCCTTACCTTCACTAAATTGTAGATAAGGCGCACCTGCTCTATGTCCTTCTTCGTGTATTGTCTGACGCGGTTTTGGTTGGTTTTCGGTTTCAGACTGGGGAAAACCGTTTCCCAATAGCGCAGCAGGCTCTCCGCAACGTTCATCATCTGAGCCACCTCTTTGATGGAGTAGTAGAGCTTATTGGGGCGCTCTGCATTGATCTGTTCCATGTTTTTTCCTTCTTTAATTCAATCGGTTTCCTTTGGATTTGCAAAAATACTCAAAAGTCATTACCTTTGCAACTGTTTAGGATGAATTTTAGGAATTAAAAACATAAGACGATGATGACAGCAAATGAAATCCGCGACTCGTTCAAGAAATATTTCGAGTCGAAAGGTCACGCCATAGTGCCCTCAGCCCCTATGGTCATCAAGGACGACCCCACGCTGATGTTTACCAACGCGGGCATGAATCAGTGGAAGGACATCATACTTGGCACGAAGGATCCGGAGCCGCGCCGCCGCGCCGACTCGCAGAAGTGTCTTCGCGTGAGTGGCAAGCACAACGACCTGGACGTGGTCGGCCACGACACTTACCATCACACGATGTTTGAGATGCTGGGCAACTGGTCTTTTGGCGACTACTTCAAGCAGGGCGCCATCGACGCGGCCTGGGAGTATCTCGTTAGTATTCTCCACCTCAACCCCGAGGACCTCTACGTCACGGTCTTCGAGGGCGACGAGAAGGAAGGCCTGGCCCGCGACGAAGAGGCGGCCAAGTTCTGGCGGAAGCACGTGCCCGAGGACCATATCATCAACGGCAACAAGCACGACAACTTCTGGGAGATGGGCGACACGGGCCCCTGCGGTCCCTGCTCTGAGATCCATATCGACAATCGCCCCGACGAGCTGAAGGCGCTGACGCCGGGCCGCGAACTGGTCAACAAGGACAATCCCCAGGTCATCGAGATCTGGAACCTCGTTTTCATGCAGTACAACCGCCGCAGCGACGGGTCGCTGGAGAAGCTCGGCATGAACGTGATTGATACGGGTATGGGCTTCGAGCGCCTCGTCCGCATCCTCCAGGGCAAGCACTCCAACTACGATACCGACATCTTCCAGCCCATCATCAAGGAGATCGAGAACCTCTCGGGCCTGAAGTACGGATTCACCACGCCCAGCAGCACCGAGGATGAGGGCGCGACCGACCAGGAGAAGGTCGATATCGCCATGCGTGTGGTGGCCGACCATCTGCGCGCCGTGGCTTTCTCCATCGCCGACGGCCAGTTGCCGGGCAACGCCAAGGCTGGCTACGTCATCCGCCGCATCCTGCGCCGTGCCGTCCGCTACGCCTACACCTTCCTCGGTCAGAAAGAGGCCTTTATGTTCCGCCTCGTCAATGTCCTGATCCAGGAGATGGGCGCTGCCTATCCCGAGTTGCCAGCCCAGCGCGAGCTCATCGCCCGCGTGATCAAGGAGGAGGAGGACAGTTTCCTCCGCACCCTCGACAAGGGCATCAACCTCCTCAACGGCGAGATGGACGAGCTCAAGGCCCACGGCGAGAAGGAACTGCGTGGCGCCCAGGCTTTCCGCCTCTTCGACACCTATGGCTTCCCCCTCGACCTGACGGAGCTGATCTGCCGCGAAAACGGCTATACCGTCAACGAGCAGGAGTTTGACGAGGAGATGGCCAAGCAGAAGGCCCGCGCCCGCAATGCGGCCCAGGTGGAGAACGGCGATTGGGTCGTGCTGCGCGAGGGCGAGCAGGAGTTTGTGGGCTACGACCACACGGAGTATCCCTGCCACATCCTGCGCTACCGCGAGGTGAAGCAGAAGAAGTCTACCTTCTTCGAGGTCGTGCTCGACTATACGCCGTTCTATGGCGAGATGGGCGGCCAGGTCGGCGACCAGGGCAAGCTCGTCAGCAGCGACGAGACCGTGGTCGTGAGCGACACGAAGCGCGAGAACAACCAGAGCATCCACATCCTCAAGCGTATGCCGCAGGACCCCACGGAGGAGTTTACGGCCTGCGTCGATGTGCCGCTGCGCGAGGCTTCCGCCCGCAACCACACCGCCACCCACCTCTTGGACTACGCGCTGAAGCAGGTGCTCGGCGACCATGTGGAGCAGAAGGGATCTTACGTCAGCGCCGACACGCTGCGCTTCGACTTCTCCCACTTCCAGAAAGTCACTGACGAGGAGCTGCGCCGTGTGGAGCAGCTGGTCAACAGCCTTATCCGTCAGGACCTCCAGCTCGACGAGCATCGCGACATGCCGATGGAGGAGGCCAAGAAGCTGGGCGCCGTTGCCCTCTTCGGCGAGAAGTATGGCGACCGCGTGCGTGTGGTCCGCTTCGGACCCTCTTGCGAGTTCTGCGGAGGTATCCACGTGGCTGCCACGGGCCGCATCGGCTTCTTCAAGATCGTTGGCGAGAGCAGCGTGGCTGCTGGTGTGCGCCGCATCGAGGCCATGACGGGCGAGGTCTGCGAGAACGCCATCTACCTGCTCGAGGACACGCTCCGCGACCTGAAGTCGCTCTTCAACAACGCCAAGGACCTCAAGGCCGTCGTCACGAAGTATATCGACGAGCACGACCACATGAAGAAAGAGATCGACCAGTTCCGTGCCCAGGCCGTGGATCGCATGACCCAGGAGCTGGTGCGCAGGGCCGAGGAGGTCGATGGTCTGCGTGTCGTCAAGGCCGTCGTTCCCCTCGATCCCGCCGCAGCCAAGGACCTGGTCTTCAAGGTGCGCCAGGCCATTCCCGACAACCTGGTCTGCGTCGTCGGTTCCGTCCACGAGGACAAGCCGCTGCTGAGCGTGATGTTCTCCGACGATCTCGTGGCCAGCCATGAGCTCAACGCGGGCAAGATCATCCGCGAGGCGGCCAAGCTCATCAAGGGTGGTGGTGGCGGCCAGCCCCACTATGCCCAGGCCGGCGGCAAGGACCGCGATGGTCTCGCGGCAGCCGTCGACAAGGTGCTCGAGCTGGTGAGGAAGTAAGTCGGCCCTCGTTTTCCGCATTTTTCTATAGCGTCAGCCCGGGATAGTTCACGTCCTGGGGCTGACGCTTTCCTTTTCCTTTGGTTATCCGATATTTGGAGTGACGCACGGAGTTGAGTAATATAAAAATCATTGAAAACAACGTTTTCAAGCAAAATCCTGCTGAATGGGGGAAAACAACAAATACAACATTTACAACAAGTTTACAACTTTGCACGCTTCGCGTGTTGCAATCCTGCTGCAGGGGAAACAACAATATACAACACGGGTTCCATGAATGGAACCTTCGCGGGGACATAACGCCAGGAGAAATCAACTGGAAATGTGTCCAAGGCGAAGCGTTGTGTTTTGTTGTTTCGCAACAAGCAAGCCTTGATCTGCATGGGGCTCGAAGAGGCGATGTCCCCGCGAAGCGTTGTTCAAAGTTGTAAAAGTTGTTCAAGTTGTTTTCCCATTTCAGCAGGCCGTATTGGAAACGCAAGTGCCCTGTCGCTCCAAATATCGGATGCCCCCTTTCTGCCCCCTTTTCCGCCTCGCGGGCGCCCTTGTCGTGCGATTGTTGGACGATTGTTGGACGATTGTCGGAGAAAATAAGGATAACTTAACGCTCCATTGTCGGAAATGGAGAGAAAACATCGTACCTTTGCACCTTCATAGTAGGTAAAACAAAAAAGCGAAGCATTGAGAACCATCTATCTTCCAAAAGACTGCCCAGCCGACCTGGCCGCGAGCGTGGCCACCATCGGTTTCTTCGACGGCGTACACCGTGGGCATCAGTTTCTCATCTCCCATGTGGTTGAGACCGCGCGGGAGGAGGGCCGCCAGTCGATGATCATCACCTTCGACCAGCATCCCCGCGAGGTGCTCCATGCCGACTACCAGCCCCGCCTGCTCACCCCGCTGCAGGAGAAACTTTATCTCCTGGAGCGCACGGGTGTGGACGTGGTGGCCGTGCTCCATTTCGACGCGGCCCTGTCGCAGTTTTCGGCGCATGATTTCATGCACGACCTGCTGCTGCAGAAGCTCCATGTGGCCAAACTCTTCATCGGCTACGACCACCGCTTCGGCCACAACCGCGCCGAGGGCTTCGCCGACTATGTAGCCTATGGCCGCGAGATGGGGATGGAGGTGGTGCAAAATCCCGTCTTCGAATTGGAGGGCGTCAACGTCAGTTCCACCGTCTGTCGGCGCCACGTGGCAGCGGGCGAGATGGAGGCGGCCTCGCGCTGCCTGGGCTATCCCTATAGGATGGACGGACGCGTGGTGGCCGGATTCCAGGAGGGCCGCAAGCTCGGTTTCCCCACGGCCAACATCCAGCTCGCCGACCCGCGCCGTCTCGTGCCCGCCTCGGGCGTCTATGCCGTGAGGGTCAAGATAGGCGACGAGGCGACGTGGCGACTGGGCATGATGAACATCGGCACGCGACCCACCTTTGGCGGCGAGAAGGTCTCGCTGGAGGTGCATATCTTCGACTTTGCGGGCGACCTCTATGGCTGTCAGGTCGAGGTGGCGTTTCTCCGCCGCGTCCGCGAGGAGCGCAAGTTTGCCTCGCCCGAGGAGCTGGCCGCCCAACTGGCCCGCGACAAGCAGACGATCCTCGATGCGTGTTGTTTATCATAATCGCTTGTAGTGGTTATTTATCATAATCGCTTGTAGTGGTTGATTATCATAATCGCTTGTAGTGGTTGTTTATCATAATCGTTTAAGAAAAAAATAAAGAAAAAAAATAGAACAACAGATGAAAGAGAATAGAAAGCCAGGAAGAATGGCGGTGGACCTCCTATTGATCTTCATCGTCTTTCTCGTCATTCAGATGGTGGTCAACGGACTTGTCACCCTCGTCTATGTGTATCTGAACCACGTCGATGCTGCCCAGTTTGCGCAGCAGGTGGCCAGCGGTCAGCAGGGGCAGTTTGTCGCCGCCACGTCGGTGCTCTCCAGCCTGCTCACGATCATGGTCTATCCGCGCCTGAAGTGGACTCCCCTCGACCGCACCTACCTCCGCTCCCGCCCCTGGGCCACACTCGTGTGGTGCGGCCTGCTCACGCTGGGCACGATCCTGCCCTTCGAGTGGGTCTATGAGCAACTGCAGATACAGATGGCCGACTCCCACCAGGCCCTCTTCGAGAGCGTCATGCACGAGCCCTGGGGCTATGTGGGCCTGGGCATCCTGGCGCCCGTGGCCGAGGAGTTTGTGTTTCGCGGCGGCCTCCTGCGCACGTTGCTCTCGATGATGCGCGTGCGCGGATGGGAGAGCGGACGCTACGTTGCCCCCACGGCGTCGAGCGCCTCCGTTGCGCCCACGAGATCCAGCGCCCCCGGAGAACCTGCGGGCCGCGCCTGGGCCCCCTGGTTGGCCATTGCCTTTTCGGCCCTGCTCTTCGGCGTGGTCCACATGAACTGGGCGCAGGGCACGCATGGCTTCATCATGGGCCTCCTCCTCGGTTGGCTCTACTACCGCACGGGCAGCATGATGCCAGGCATCATCGTCCACTGGGTCAACAACTCCGTGGCCTACCTGATGTTCAAGCTCCTGCCCGGTATGGCCGACGGCCAGCTCATCGACTTCTTCCACGGTTCGGAGCGCCTGATGGTCGTGGGCCTGCTCTGCTCGCTCTCGATCCTCGTTCCGAGTCTTTTCCAAATCATCTTGCGAACAAAAAAATAGAATGGCCTTCGGCCCCCGGGCCAAGGTTTTTTCTCTGACACAGACAGAAAAGATTTTCTCGACACAGACAGAGAGTTTTTCGAACTGTACGGTTGAAACGGGCTGAAAGCCCAACAGACCCTAGCCCAGGGCATCGCCCTGGGTATAATAGCAATCAACAAGACGCCCTGTAAG
>ENA-OPRX01000867-OPRX01000867.1-human-gut-metagenome-genome-assembly--contig:-NODE-867-length-17798-cov-3.366905_pt1 | contig 17798 bp, 20 predicted proteins | sample MGYA00241450_ERZ501892 | MGnify/ENA primary metagenome ERZ501892 (study PRJEB25962, sample SAMEA2042223) | human gut metagenome | biome: human gut; feature: human-associated habitat; material: faeces...
TTGTAAGACCTGTTGCCTTAACGGCTGCCAGCATTGCGTTGATGGTAGCGCCTACGGTTATCTTATCGAAATAGATCTGAGAACCGATGAGCTTATCGGCACAGATATCTATCATGCCGTTATCGAGAGTGCAGGTAGCGCCCAGTGATGTAAATGCCTTGAGATGCTGGTCAATGGGACGGTCGCCGAGATAGCAGCCGCCGGGCATTGAAACTTGCCCAGCAGTGTTCCAAGGAAATAATAGGAAGCTCTCATAAGGCGTGCCAGCTCATAGGGAACAACAGGGTCCTTGATGCCTGTTGCGTCGATGCGGTAAACGCTCTTGTCTATGCGCTGAACGTCAGCTCCCATTTCATAAAGGATACGCAGAGAAATGGAAACGTCGCTTATGTTCGGTATATTTTCAAGTATGCAGGGACCGTCCGCAAGGATAACGGCAGGGATTATGGCAACTACGGCGTTTTTTGCTCCGCTTATAGTGACCTCGCCCTCAAGACGGCGGCCGCCCTTTATAATAAATTTTTCCAAAACACAACTCTCCTGTAAAACTGCGGATAATGTCCGCAGAAAAAGTGCGGCTGTCCTGACATTATTGCAACAGACAAAACCGCCTTTGATTTTTTGTATTAACTATTATATCACAAACGAAACCAAATTAAAAGTATTTTCAACTGAACATTTTGACGGAAATTACGGCTGACACAAAGAATTTAATGTCAATATCAACAAAATTTAACTATTGTGGTATCAGGCGCAAAGATAAATTCCAACAGACTGTTACTTTTCTGTAATTTCTGAACATTGCTGTAACCAATGTGTAACCTTTGGAATAAAAGGCGGTTTTACATCATATAATTTGTGAATCCAAATCGTCGGAACGGGTAATTATGCGCCGCAGTTTTTGGGCGCAGTGATAAAAAATATACGCATATGCTCGGAAAGCAGCAGAAATTTTTACAGCGCACCAAATGCGCATATCTGCCATGGAGGAATATATTTTGACAAGCGGTGCTGAATTTTATTTTAAAGGGACAAGGATACGCATTACTTTCGGATTTTTTGCGGTATGGTCGGTGCTGATAATGCAGTCCCCCGTTTCAAAAGCAGGCGAGCTGGCTTTGCTTTCCTGCCTGCTCCACGAAGGCGGGCATATAACAGCCATGGCGGTCATGGGGATAAAGCCACGGAGCCTTACATTTTACAGCGGCGGCATAGGCATGAAAAGCGGAGCGATATTGTCCCCTGCCCGTGAGATATTCATATTGTCGGCGGGGTGTCTGGTAAATCTGCTTCTGGCGCTGGCAGGGACGCTTACGGGCAGCAGGATATTAACGGGGATAAATCTGGCGCTGATGCTTTTTAACCTGCTCCCTCTGCCAAGCCTTGACGGGGGGCGTATCCTGCGCACGGCCGTGGAAGCAATATCCCCTGCCGCTGACATCTCGGGGGTGCAGAACGCTTTTGGCATTGTTATGGGGATCGCAGCGGCGGTGTTTTTCTTTGTCTCAGGGAGCATAAGCTTCACGCTGCCTCTTACGCTGGGGCTGATAGTTCTGGAGGGGCTGGCGGACAGGAGATAGCGTAATATCGACGTCCTGACGGCTTAATACAGGTAACTGTAGGCAAAATCCCGATTTTGAGACGCACAAAAAGTTATGAAATTTGTACAAAATCACCTTTGAAGCAAATCGCAAAATATGATATAATTAACATATAAAATAAAGAAAGGATGTTTTATATGAAACGTATCATAAGCGCCTGCTTAGAGCAGACTGTCCGTTTTGAGACTGCGGAAGAGTTTGCCGCATTTTCGTCAGCCATGGACCGCAAGGAAATAAAGTACAAAATTCTTGAAAGTGCCGACCAGCCCGACGGCTCTGTTATAGCAAAGCTCAAAAAGCAGTACAATCATTATGACACGGGAAGCTACATGAGCTGAGGTGATGATATGCTGAAAAAAGGCGATCATGTGGTTTACGACGGCAGCGAGATATGCGTTGTCAGTGATATTGTAAAAAGGTGCTTTGACGGCGTGAACGAGGAAAACTATCTGAGGCTCGTTCCGGTGGAAACGCCCTCCGCTTCGTATTATGTGCCGGAAAAGAATGCTGAGGCAAGAGTGCGTCATCTTATGGGCCGTGAGCAGGTACTTGCGGTGATAGACGCTATGCCATTGGCATCGGCGCAGTGGAGCGAGAACAGGGACGAACGCAGGCATATGTTTGTAAAGGTGCTCAAAAGCGACGATTATATGCAGATACTCAGCATGATGAAAGGTCTGTACGACGAAAAGCAGAAGCGGGGCGCCTGCGGAAAAGATCTCATCTCTGCCGACGAAAAGGCGTTTGAAGCCGCTTCAAAGCTTATAAACAAGGAATTTTCAATGGCGCTTGGCATTCCTGAGGCAAGCGTGGAGGGATTTATCGAGCAGCGCCTGGCAATGCTCCATGCACAAAATAATAAATAGTACAAAAGCGGAACTGCATAGCAAAACAGTTCCGCTTTTACTTTTATATGTTATTTTTCAGCCGGTTTAGAAAACACTTCTCCGTCAAAAAGTCTGCCTGAGAACGGGCTGAGCTTTACGGAAAATTCTCCGCCTGCGGGCTTTATCTTCACGCTGCGCTTGACCTCGGTCTTGCCGCTGTAGATGTTGCTGTCGGAATTGATAAGCTCTTTAAGATCTGTAAGTCCGTCTGTGGGAATGGTTATGGTCTGCTCCCTGTCGGAGAAATTCAGCAGGCAGATTGTCGTTTCATTCTCCGCACAGCGCTTATATGCAAATACCGAGCGCTCCGACTCATCGGGAAGTATCCACTTGAAGCAGTCGGGATTATATTCGCCGTTATAAAGGGAGGGACGGGTGGTGTAGAGCTTTTCAAGGTCGGTCATATATCTGAGAAATGAATCGTGGAGAGGGTATTTGAGTATATCCCAGTCCTGCTCTCTTGTTTCGTCCCACTCTCTGAACTGGGCAAACTCGCCGCCCATGAAGTTCAGCTTTTTGCCCGGGTGGGAATACATATACATATAAAATGCCCTTGCCTGAGGGAATTTCACCTCATAATCGCCCCACATCTTCTGAATGACGGTCGCCTTGCCGTGAACGTTTTCGTCGTGGGAGATCGGCAGCAGATAAAGCTCATTGTAAAAATACTGCATGGAAAAGGTTATCTTGCCATGGTGATATTTTCTCTCTGCAGGTGGGGTGCGGAAGTAATCGAGAGTGTCGTTCATCCAGCCCAGATCCCACTTGTAGTCAAAGCCAAGGCCATCATACTCAACGGGAGCTGTTACCTTGGGGAATGCGGTGGAATCCTCCGCAATAAGCATTGCGGTGGGGTGGAGGGCATGAAGCCCTGAGTTCATCTTTTTAAGGAAATCGACGGTGCATTTGTTAACGCCGCGCTCGGGATCGCCCTGCCAGTATATGGCACGGCTTATTGCATCCATACGCAGACCGTCGAAATGATATTTTTCAAGCCAGTAGTTGGCGGCGGACTGCAAAAAGCAGCAGACCTCACGCCTTGAATGGATAAAGTTGCAGGTTCCCCACTCGCTGATGGTAACATCGCTGTCGGGGTATTCATAAAGGCAGGTGCCGTCGTATTTTGCAAGGGCATAGCCGTCCATGGCAAAATGCACGGGAACGAAATCCATGATAACGCCGATATCGTTCTTGTGGCACTTGTCGATGAGCTCCATAAGCTGGGCGGGAGTGCCGTAGCGTGATGTGGGGGCAAAAAAGCCTGTATTCTGGTATCCCCATGAGCAGTCGGCAGGGTGCTCGCTGAGGGGCATGAACTCGATATGTGTATAATGGTGCTTCTTGACGTATTTTATAAGCTTGTCCGCAATGTCGGAATAGGAATACCAGCCGTTTTCATTATCGGGGTCGGTATGCCATGAGCCGAGATGCACCTCATAGATATTGAGTGGCTCATTATAGTTCTTGCTGCGCTTTTCCAGCCACTCACTGTCGGTGAATTTGTACTCGTCAAGGTCGGTTATAATGGACGCAAAATTGGGGCGAAGCTCCATTGCAAAGCCGTAGGGGTCGCAGTGCTCCACTCTGCCCAGTGAAGAATAAATGACATACTTATACATCTGACCCTTTTTTGCCTTGGCGGAAAAATACGACCAGACATGACCGTCCTTTATCATATTTTCCTCCTGCCAGTCGTTCCACTCGCCGATTATGGTTATCCTCTCAGCTGAGGGTGCAAAGGTGCGGAAAACAGTGCCGTCGGGGTTGGGGTGAGCGCCGAAAAACTCGTAAGCATCAAAAACATTGCCCATGTAAAACTCGTGCATATCCATATATATCATTCCTTTTTATTAAGATCAAGGGAAATCTGCCTTGCGGCAGGCATCTACAAACTCCTCCATGGAGCGGATAAAATTTTCTGCACTTTCGCTGCCCATTGCGTTTATTATAGCGGAAAGCCTGCTGCGGAGCAGTTCTCTGCCGTTTTTAACATAATCCGAGCCTGCTGGGGTGGAGCTTACCATTATCCTGCGGCGGTCGTTCTCGTCGGTGCGGCGGCTGACAAAGCCTTTTTTCTCCAGGGAATGGAGAATTCCTGCCACACGCCCGCCTGTCATATCAAGGGCGGAAACAATATCGCCTGTGGCGATCTCTCCGCCGCCTGCGGTGTAATGGATATAGGACAGCACCTTCATTTCGCCCTGCATGAAGTTTTCCAGCCCCAAGGGAATTTTCATATAATAGTACTGTCGGAGCACTTCTATCAGCTCGTCGGAAAGACCTGCGTCTGCCTTGTCCATATAGCACCTCCCGCAAGATATTTAACAGTGTTAACTAATTTGAGTATAGCATTATTTTCACCGCTTGTCAATAGGGATCAAGCGCCGCCATTTGGCGGTCAAAATGCAAAATTATCATTGCTTTTGAGAGCATATTGTGATATAATAAAAATATATATTGCCGCATGACGGCGCACATGAAAGGAATGCTCGCAATGAATATACTGATAAAGAATATAAAAATGCTCATAAACGGCGGCACTCCCAAGGGGGATATCTGTATTTCGGGGAACAAGATCCTTTCCGCAGGAGTAATTCCCGAGGGGTTTGCGGCTGACAAGGTGATAGACGGCTCGGACAAGCTGGCGATACCCGGTCTTATCAACTGCCACACCCACACCTATATGTCGCTTTTCCGCAATCTGGCGGACGACCTTTCCTTTGAGGACTGGCTTTTCGGCGCAATAATGCCCCGTGAGGATGCCCTTTCCCCCGAAGACGCTTACTGGGGCGCTATGCTTTCCTGCGCCGAGATGATAAAGACGGGAACCACCTGCTTTATGGATATGCACATGTTCCCCGCAATGACCGCCTCCGCTGCGGACAAGCTTGGCATGAGAGCTGTTATGACAAGAGGTCTGACAGGCTCCGACAGGAACGACAAGGATGGCATCAGGCGCTACAATGAGCACATGGACGAGCGTGAGCGCTTCAAGGGCAATGACCGCATCACATTCAAGCTTGGCCCCCACGCTATCTACACCTGCGGCGAGGATTATCTCAGGTGGCTTATCGAAAAGGCTCACGAGACTGAGCAGGAGTTCCACATTCATCTTTCCGAGACCACGACCGAGGTACAGAACTGCTACAAGGAACGCAGCAAGTCCCCCGTGGAATATCTGAACGACATCGGATTTTTGGACATAAAGACCTGCGCCGCTCACTGCGTTCATGTTTCCGACAGCGACATGGATATTCTGGCGGAAAAGCACGTAAGCGTTATCCACAACCCCAAGAGCAATCTCAAGCTTGCAAACGGCACCGCTCCCATTCCGAGAATGATGGAAAAGGGCATAAACGTCTGCATGGGAACGGACAGTCAGGCATCTAACAACGACCTGAACCTGTTCTCCGACATGAACTTTGCGGCTCTGCTCCACAAGGGCGCAACAGGCTGCCCCACCGTATGCACCGCAAAAGAGGTGCTGGACTTTGCGACTGTAAACGGCGCAAAGGCTCTGGGCATACCCGACATCGGCTCGATAGAAGCAGGCAAAAAGGCTGATATTGCCATTCTTGACCTTGACCGTCCCCAGTTCTGCCCACGCAATGACCTGACCTCTGCGCTTATATATTCCGCAAACGGCAGTGAGGTCGATACTGTTATCATTGACGGTGAGGTCGTTCTTGAACACGGCAGGCTCACAAAATTTGACGAGGAAGAGATATACGCTCACGCAAAGGCTGTTGCAGAGAAATTCTGAGTAGAGCTGCAACCGATGACGTTTTGGCGTGTTTGGTTTGTGCATATAAATCGGCATTTGGGAGGAACATCATTATGAACAATAGAATTTTGAAAGGCATTGCATTGATCCTCTTCGGGATACTTCTTTGTATCGGCGGCGGAGAAATAAATAAAACTATATTGCATAGTGTTGGCGATTTTCCGTTTACCTTGCTTGGTTTAATTATTGGAATAGTCGGGCTTGTAATGGCTTTTCGGAAAGATACTGACAAATAAAGTTCTAATTTAGCGGTGTGCTCAGCTATAAAATGCCGGAGGTGAAATATGCTTACATTCGGAAGTGAAAACAGCGAAATAAACAAGCACAGTCGGCTTGCTCCTTTTGTGCTTTCAATAAAAGATGACCCTGACAACAGGCTGAGCATTGTAATAGCCCTGCCGAAGAACTGTCCCGCAGCCGATGAGGACATTGCTGACTCACGGCTGAAAGATATCCTTTCGCACAGCACTCGGGTAATTGAGGACACAGAGCAGCTTTATGAAATAGCTTTCGGGTCATATGTCATTTACCAATGCAGGAATGAAAGCTACACATCATATGACCCGACAGAAGTGATGAAAGGCAAATACCTTGTCATTTTTGAACGCTCCCATTTTCTTGACTATTACGAAAGCGTTATTTTTGACAAGGATACTGGCAATGAAAAGGTCTGCCGAAAGCATTACGGCATCTATGGTGAAAATCACATCATTGATGTTATCTCCAACGAGCCGCCAACTATCAGAAAGATAAACACTTAATAAATAAACCGACAGCAGATATGCTAACGGTATTTACTAAAAATAAAAATCAGAAAGGAAAATAAAAATATGTCAAACACAAGCGAGATAAGAGATCCCGAGCTTTGGGAAAGCGGAGCAAGAAAAATTCAGTGGGTAAAGCAGAATATGCCCCTGCTGAGAGGTATTGAAAAGGAATTTTCCGAGACCAAGCCCTTTGCAGGTCTTAAAATAGCCCTCTCCGTTCATCTGGAGGCAAAGACAGCATACCTTTGCAAGGTGTTGGCAGCAGGCGGTGCGGATATGTATGTTACAGGCTCCAACCCTCTCTCCACTCAGGACGATGTGGCTGCGGCTCTGGTACATGACGGTCTCAAGGTATTTGCATGGTACAATGCCACCGAAGAGGAATATCACCGCCACATCACAAGGGTAATTGAAGTAGGCCCCAACATCATCATCGACGACGGCGGCGACCTTGTTCACCTTATCCACACCGAATACAAGGAGCTTATCCCCAACGTTATCGGCGGCTGCGAGGAGACCACCACAGGCATTATCCGCCTTATTGCCATGAACAGGGCAAAGGAGCTCAAATTCCCCATGGTGCTTGTAAACAACGCTGACTGCAAGCATCTTTTCGATAACCGCTACGGCACAGGTCAGTCTGTATGGGACGGCATCAACCGCACTACCAACCTTATCGTTGCCGGCAAGAACGTTGTTGTTGCAGGATACGGCTGGTGCGGCAAGGGCGTTGCCATGCGTGCAAAGGGTCTGGGCGCTTCCGTTATCGTCACCGAGATAGACCCCATAAAGGCAATGGAGGCTGTTATGGACGGCTTCAAGGTAATGAAGATGGAAGAGGCCGCAAAGGTGGGCGATTTCTTTGTTACCGTAACAGGCTGCGACGGCGTTATCACCGAAAAGAGCTTTATGAACATGAAGGACGGAGCTATCTGCTGCAATGCAGGTCATTTTGACTGCGAGGTAGATGTGGCATGGCTCAGGGACAACTGCGAGACCTCATGGCTTGCCCGCAACAACATCATGGGCTACAAGCTGAAAAACGGCAGAAGTGTTTACATCATCGCCGAGGGTCGTCTTGTTAACCTTGCGGCAGGCGACGGTCACCCTGCGGAGATAATGGATATGTCCTTTGCGGTTCAGGCAATGAGCGCACTTTATCTGGTAAAGAACAAGGGCAGATTCGATGACATGGTAATCGACGTTCCCCGTGAGGTGGATATGGAGATCGCTCACAGAAAGCTCTCCGCATGGGGCATTGAGATAGACAAGCTCACCGCCGAGCAGGAAGCATATCTGAACAAGGGACTTTGATATCAGAGGTAATATATGAAAAAGATCATCATAGCTGCCGTTCTCGCCGCTGCCATGGCTCTCACAGGCTGCGGCGGCGAAATAACGGAAAAGGCAAACGGTGCGCTGGAGAGCGCTCAGAATGCGGCAGGAGACGCTATAGAGTCAAAGGCTGCAGATTATGTTGACGGTGCGGTGGGCAATATGGAAGTTCCCGATATAGGCGGAGAAACGGAACTTCCCGCTGCGGGCGATATCAACGGATAAGCGTGCTTTATGATACAAAGCCGAAAGGAAAAAAGATGAACGAACCAAATGTAAAAAAGGACAAGGAGCTTTGCCCCGTATATAAAAAATGCAGCGGCTGCCAGCTTATGAACATGACCTACGAGGAGCAGCTCCGCTTCAAGCAGATAAAGGTAGAAAGACTCATGGGCAAGCTCTGCCGCCCCGAGCTTATCGTTGGCATGGACGACCCTGTTGGCTACCGATACAAGGTCACGGCGGTATATGACTTCAAGGGCGGAAAGTCCCTGTGCGGAGTATATCAGTCGGCAACAGGCGGAGTTATTGACGTTAAGAGCTGTGCTGCGGATAATCCCAAGGCAGACAGCATTGCAAGGCAGATACTTAAAACCGCAAACGCAATGAAGATATCCTTATGGAGCAGCTACGGCGGTCAGGGCTTCCTGCGCTATGCCATGATAAGGATCGCCAAGGGCACGGGGGAGATAATGTGCGTTATCGGCGGCACTGACAATGATTTTCCCTCAAAGAAGCATTTCACTGCGGAGCTTATGAAAAAATGTCCCGAGATAACCTCTCTTGTGTTCACGGTATGCAAGCCCGACAGGATAGCTCCGGGAACAAAATACGAGACGCTTCACGGCAAGGACTACATCGAGGACATCATCTGCGGAAAGAAATTCAGGATATCCCCCAAGTCCTTTGCGCAGATAAATCCCGTGCAGACGGAAAAGCTGTACTCTCTTGCCATAAAATACGCTGCTCTCACGGGAAAAGAGACTGTGATAGACGCATACTGCGGCATAGGCACGCTGAGCCTTATTGCGGCTGACAAGGCAAGGACGGTTTACGGCTGCGAGATAAACCGTGCAGCCATAAACGACGCTGTGATAAACGCAAAGCTCAACAAGGCAGAGAACGTGAAGTTCATCTGTGTGGACAGCGGCGAATTTCTTGAAGAATTTACCGAAGAAAAGCTCCGTGCGGACGTTGTTATAATGGACCCCGCAAGAGCAGGTGCTGACAGGAGATTTCTCTCCAATCTGGTGAAGATCGCTCCCAAGCGCATTGTATATGTTTCCTGCAATCCGGAAACCCAGTCAAGAGACGTGTTCTTCCTTATCAAGAACGGTTATAAGATAAAGAAGCTTTCTCCTGTGGATATGTTTCCTTTTACTTCGCACGTTGAGACGGTTTGTCTGCTGGTGAAAGGCGAAAAATAAGAACATCACTGAAACAAAGATAGTTTTCGGTGAGCTTTATTCAAGGCTCTGCGATGCTTGGGTCAACACGTCGGATCTGACGCAAGATAATATTTTATTTTGCGTGGTATGACATAGTATAAGTTCAGAGAGTGATACAATATATAAAAAGGAAGGAGCCGAAAAATGCAGGACAGACCAATGCTTGAGCTTGAGGAATATATCCGTCAGGGTGAACCCGGACAGGCGGACAGATCTGCCGCATGGAAAACGGCTATCGGTTTGCAGGACGTTGACGGGCTGAAAACCTCCGATTATTTGCTGGAAACCGCCAAGGAGCATATTGAGGGAAAAATAGATATAAAATCGGCTCAGAAGCGTATAGAAAGCTACTATGAGGAGCGCTCGGACCGCAGGAACATCGAAGCTGACACCAAGGAAGCCGACATAGTTTCCGCCAGAATTGCCGAACTTTTATCTGAAAAGACCTTTCAGTTCTCCCCTGCTGAGCTTGCCTCCATACACAGGCGGCTTTTCAGCGGAGTTTTTAAGCACGCAGGTCAGTTCAGGACTTACAATATAACAAAAAAAGAATGGGTTCTGAACGGCAATACCGTTTTTTACGCTTCATATGACAGCATAAAGGACACTCTTGACTATGATTTCGGTCAGGAAAAAGCCTTTTCATATGAGGGGCTGGCTCCTGCTCAGGCTATAACGCATATTGCAAAATTCACAGCAGGCATCTGGCAGATACACCCGTTCTGTGAGGGCAACACCCGCACCACGGCTGTTTTTATCCTTAAATATCTGCGCACCTTCGGCTTCTCTGTCAGCAATGACGTTTTTGCCGAAAATTCATGGTATTTCAGGAATGCACTTGTAAGGGCAAATTACAATGACTTCAAAAGCAATATAAGTGCAACGGTGAAATATCTGGAGCTTTTCTTTGAAAATCTTCTGCTCGGATATCATAATGAACTGAAAAACAGATATCTTCACGTTGATTATAAACCTGACAAAAGTACAGAAGAATTTCAAAGTGTCAATAGCAATATTTCAAAGTGTCAAAATGACACTTTGAATGATACTTTGAACTGTTCATTTGAAGAAATGGCAATACTTGCCATTATAAAAAAAGACCCCTATGCCACTCAGAAGCAGATGGCACAGGAAACAGGAAAGTCGGAAAGTACCGTTAAACGCCGAACTGCCGAGCTGCAAAGCAAGGGTATTATCCGCCGTGAAAACGGCAAACGAAACGGCAAATGGGAAATCGTGACGCCATTACAAAAATAAATCCAAAGGATCGGACATGACCATGAGCCACAATAAAGAAGAAAATTTCAATATACGCCCCCTGACCACCGATGATGCAGAGCAGTACAACGCTCTGCTTCGATATGCCTTTCAGGTAACGGAGCAGGAGCTGGAGGAAACGGGCTGGAAGGATGATGAGATAAAGCAGTCAAAATTCCCCGTGCTGCAAAGGGCAGACGTGCTGGGCTGCTTTAATGAGGACGACCTTGTTGCCCAGTTTGCGGTATATCCGCTGGATATGAACATCTACGGCACAGAGTATTCCGTGGGGTTTGTCACCAGCGTATGCACCTACCCCGAATACACGGGTCACGGCATCATGAAGCGGCTTATGATACAAAGCCTCACACGAATGAGGGAAAAGCACCGCTCCTTTGCGCTTTTGTACCCCTATTCTATCCCACTTTACCGCCGCCTTGGGTGGGAGATAATCTCCAACAAGATGACATATGTGGTGAAGGACACCCAGATCCCCCGCAAAAACAAGGAGCCGGGCTATGTCCGCCGTGTGGAATGGGACAATCCCGAATTTATGGCGCTCCACACCCGCTTTGCCGAGAAAACCCACGGCTGCCTTTTCCGCAATGACCTTGCCTGGGAGGAATACTGGCGCTGGGATCATGACGACACTGCCGTTGCGGTATATTACTCCGATGATGATATCCCATACGGCTACATGGTATATCTCATCAACTCGGACATCATGCACATCAAGGAAATGATATATCTTAACCGTGAGGCTCAGCTGGGGCTGTGGGAATACATATATGCTCACGATTCCATGATAGATGAAGTTCACGGCAACAACTACTACAGCGAGCCTATCGCCTTTGAGCTGGAGGACAGCGACATCAAGGAGACTATCCGCCCCTATGCCATGGGCAGGATAATCGACATCGAGCAGTTTTTCGGGCATTACAGCTGCTGCACCCACAAGCCTGCGGTGTGCTTTGAATTTGTGGTGACGGACGAGCTGCTCCCATGGAACAACGGCAGCTTTAAGGTAATGTTCGAGAACGGAAAGTGCCGCATCACCGATGAAGTGCCGCAGTACAGCATGAAGATGACCATAGGCACGCTTACCACCATGCTTATGGGCTACAAGACTGCCGAAAAGCTGTACGGCATGAACAGGATAAGCTCCGCTCCCGAGGCGGTGAAGAGGCTTGATGACACGCTTCTCCACAATATGCCGTACATTTCCGATTACATCTGATGAGGAACTGCAATGAAAGAAAAGCTTTTAAAAGTGTTTGACAAAGCAGCGGACAAAACTGCTGCCCAGAAGCCGACTTCCATAAATGTATTTTTCAGCCACGACAGCTATTACTATAACCTTATCCCCTTAAAGCGCAGTGAAAAAGCTGCAGTTGCAGCAAGGGACAATGATTTTCAGCTTGACGGTTTCCTTATCTTCCCCCTCTCCGCTGTGGAGGATATAAGAAGCAAGGGCAGAAAATACAATGAAATAATGCGTGCTGAGGGTGTATGCAATGATCTTGCCATTCCAGATATCGACATTTCATCAATGAAAAAAGTGTGCAGGCATTTTGAAAAAAGCGGCGAGTGCATTTCCGTTGAGACTGACGATGATTATTACATCGGCAAGATGACGCAGGTCTCGGGAAAGCACATTTTATTTGAATGGTTTGACGCCCGTGGCGAATGGTACGAGCCTGTGCGGATAAAAATTTCGGATATCAGGCTGATAACATATAAGTCAAGATATGTTCAGGTATTTTCAGAACACATTGAAAAAAGGTGATAATATGCAAGCGACCAACTGCGAAAGCTGTGTCAACTATGTTTATGACGAGGATTACGAGTGCTACACCTGCCTTGTAAATCTGGACGAGGACGAAATGTACCGCTTTGTCAACGGCACAAATTATGCCTGTCCCTATTATCGTCTGGACGATGAATACGGCGTTGTAAAGCATCAGATGTGATATGGAGTGATGTGCCATCAGATACGGTAAAATATGCAGGGGAAAATTTATCTCCCGCCCCAACCGCTTTATTGCAAGGGTCGATATTGACGGAGAGGTTCAGGCCGTTCATGTGAAGAACACGGGGCGGTGCAAGGAGCTGCTTACGAACGGCGCAGAGGTAATTATTGAATGCTCCGACAATCCTGCACGCAAGACAAAGTATGACCTTATAGCCGTTTATAAGAACGGTATGCTCATAAATATGGACAGCCAAAGCCCCAACAAGGCGGTGGGTGAATTTATCCCACTGCTTGTTGAAAATGTGACCCTTATCCGCCCCGAGACAGTTTTCGGCAGCTCACGAATAGACTTTTACATTGAGGCGGAGGGACGGAAAATTTTCATGGAAGTCAAGGGCTGCACGCTGGAAAATGAGGGCGTGTGCAAATTTCCCGATGCTCCTACGGAGCGTGGAGTGAAGCATCTGCATGAGCTGATAAAGGCGTGCGAAAGCGGGTATGAGGCGTATATTTTCTTTGTTATCCAGATGGAAAAGGCAGAATATTTCACGCCCAACAGGGAAACTCACCCCGAATTTGCGGACACACTGAAAACGGCTTCGAAAAAGGGCGTTAAGATACTTGCCTACACCTGCAAGGTCTCACCCGATGAAATGGTCATTGATAAGCCCTGCAAAGTAATACTATAACAGGAGTTTTTATGGAAAATCTTACAAATATAAGCGTTATAAAGGATATTTTCGAGCGCCACGGCTTTACTTTTTCTAAAGCGCTGGGTCAGAACTTTATCGTCAATCCCTCCGTGTGCCCCAAAATTGCCGAGATGGGCAACGCAAAGGCAGGCTTCGGAGTTATCGAGATAGGCACGGGCGTTGGCGTTCTCACTCACGAACTGGCTAAGCGTGCGGACAAGGTGGTCGCCGTTGAGATAGACAGCCGACTTATCCCCATACTGGACGAAACTCTGTCGGAGCATAACAACGTGAAGATCATCAATGCGGACGTTATGCAGACTGACCTGAAAAAAGTGATAGAAGAAAATTTCAGTGGTCTTGACGTGGCTGTGTGCGCAAATCTCCCCTATTACATCACCTCGCCTATTATAATGTATCTGCTGGAAAGCCGACTGCCTATAAGATCTATCACCGTAATGGTGCAGAAGGAAGCGGGCACAAGGCTTTGCGCAAAAATGGGCAGCAGAGAATGCGGCGCTGTAACGGCGGCGGTAAACTATTACGCCAAGCCCTCGCTGCTGTTCAACGTTTCCAGGGGCAGCTTTATGCCTGCGCCAAACGTTGATTCCTGCGTTATAAGGCTTGATATACTGGACACTCCCCCTGTGGAAGTATCTGACGAGAAATATTTCTTTAAGGTAGTCCGTGGAAGCTTCTCCCAGAGGAGAAAGAACCTTGCAAACTCCCTTTCCTCGGCAATGGGAATGGAAAAGGCGACGGTCATAAACGCCATAAGGGAAGCGGGACTGAGTGAAAATATCCGCCCCGAACAGCTGTCGCTTCAGCAGTTTGCGGACGTATCCAACAGGCTTATGAAGATAGAAAGGGTGTAATTATGCTGCAAATGACAAAGGGCTGCTACGTGCCTCTTGCAGATAAGCTCTGCGAGCAGTACAGCGAAAAGGACGGCTGCTTTACCGCAAACATAAACGGGGACAAAATAGAAAAGCTGATGCGTGAATACATCTCCATGCAGAAGGACAAGGTGTTCTTTATACTGGAGATCCCCGCAAGTGAAGCCGATGAAAAAAAGCTCCGCCAAAATTCCTCCGACCCTATGCACAAGGACGTTTATTACATGGATTTTCTTACAGCAAAGGAAGCAAATGAGCTGCTGGACTGCTACGGCGACCTGCTTATAAACGACGGTCTGAGCTGCTGCGGCTTCGGCTGCCATGACGATAAGTCGGAGATAATGAAAAATAAGTATAACGAGATCACTGTGTGGACAACAGAACCGCAGAAATATCACAAGCTGATGAAAAAATATGCACCTCAGGTCGAAAGCTGCAAAACTGCGTGGGAAACATTTTCCGACACCACAGCAGGCGAGTGCATAAGCATAGAGCTGGACGGAATAAGCGTATATGACCTGCCTGAAAGGCTCAAGAGCATGGGGCTGTATCTGGCAGAACAGGAGGAAGAATAAAAATGAATATGAAAAGAACATTAGCTACCATCACTGCGGCTGTTATGCTGTTATCCTTTTCGCCTGCTGTTTACGGTGAAGAGCTTATAAGCTTTTCTGTTGAGGAAGAGACCGCTCCTGTGGCAAATCCCCACAAGGGCTGGGTGCAGTATGTGTATTCCGACTGGGACATCACAAGCCCTGAGACAGGCATAAAAAGCAATCCCACATGGAAATTTACAAACGTTGTTTATACCCGCTTCCCGTGGAGCGATATCGAGACATCAAAGGGTGTATATGACTGGTCAAAGGTGGAGAAATGGGCTGAATTTTGCGCCGAAAACGGCAAGACCTTTGCTTTCGGCATTATCCCCTGCGATTCGGGCGCTGACTGCAAAGACGGATATGTGCCACAATATGTTTATGACGAGGGCTGCGAATATGTCATTGCAAAGACATCAAGCTTTTACAGCGAGGACGGCGTTCAGCGTGTGCCTGTGTGGTCGGACGAAATATACATCTCGGCAGTGGAGCGTCTGGCGCAGGCGGTGGCTGAGAAATATGACGGCGACCATCGAATTGAGTTCATAGACATACGCAGCCTTGGCAACTGGGGCGAATGGCACACCTATGGGCTTGAGGGAAGCGAGATGCCCTCGGTTGATGTACAGAAGCAGTACATCAAAATATGGGCAGACGCATTTGACCACACTTTGCTTGCGCTGAATGTCAACGATGAACGTTACAGCGAGACAGCGGAATATGCCGTTTCATTGGGTATGACACTGAGACGTGACGGGCTTGTGGGCATAGAGGGCTGCGAAAAATATCTTGCTCCGGCATATGAAGCAAAGCTTCCCACCATCGGCGAGACCTGCTACGGCTACACATATATGCGTGACAACGGCAAATGGACTGACAATAAGCTCACAAAGGCAGTAAGGGGCGGTCATCTTACATACATGGCTCTTGCGGGCGGAGTATATGACGGATACGAAATGTACAAGGAAAGGACAACCGCTGTAACCACGCTCCAGAACGAACTGGGCTACAATTTTGTTGTAAAAAGCGCTTCTGTGGCATATGATAACGGTAAGGCTGTTATCACGCTTAAAATAAAGAACGAGGGGCTTGATACCCAGCATTTCGATATGCGGCTGAAAATTGCGGCCACGGATAAAAAGGGCAGGAATGCACGTAAGATATGCGGCAAAAGCTTTTTGATCAAAAGCGGCAGCTTTGAGGCAGGCAAAACAAAGGTCTATACCTTTACAACAGATGCAGACAAAATACCCGAGGGAGCTTATCTGGCGGCGGGACTTTCCGATGAAAGCGGCTGTACTGTGCGCTTCGGCAACAAGCACACCGCTTCAAACGGCTGCCTTATTCTTGGAAAAGCCAGATGAAATCGAAGAGTTATCACAAAGACAATAAATGAACAGCATAAAAATATTTTAAAATTTATTGTCATAACAAATCAATAAATTTACAGAACATTAGGCGACAAAGCAAAAATGTGTCAAAAAATTGGGTTATAATTACTATGGAAAGTAGTCAGCGGATATCGCTGCTTAATATAAAAGTTCAGCCGAAAAAGCCGAACTGAAAGGAGCTTTTCGGAATGTATAACCCACCGAAAATGATCGTTGATCTGAATGCGCAGATCCTGCCCGATATGGGCTGCGGCCCCGAAAGCTGCTCTGAAGCGGCTCAGATACTTGTAAAACTCGGCGAGCAGGGCGTAACTCACGTTGTCGCCGCACCTCGCTTTAACAGATATGATGAATCTGTCCCCCACTTTATCACAAGGCGTGGGGAAGCTATGGCAAAGTTCAGCGCTTATCTTTCTCAGAACAGAATGAGTCACGTTCCCCAGCTTGTAATGGGGGCGCTGGTAAGCTTTACCGACAATATGGCTGATGAGCCTGAGTTGGAGAGCCTTTGCATAAGCGACACAAATTATATGCTGGTGGAGCTGCCCTCCGTTCCCGCTACGGAGGAGCTTATCGGCAGCTTCAAAAAGCTTGCATTCGGCGGAAGAGTTCGTCCGCTGCTTGCACACATTGAAAAATATGCGGCTTATGCCGATGAAGAAGCCCTGGCGGAGCTTTTCTCCTCCGCTTCGGGGCAGATAAACTGCGACTCCGTTTTCAGCACCGCAGGCATAAGGTATGCGGCCCGCCTTATCAAGGGCGGAAGCATATGCGGTCTTGGCAGCGGAAGATGCAGCCTTGATGATCCTCCGAGATACTCGGAAGCTCGCAAGAAGCTTTCACGAAAGCTGGGTGCGGCGCTTTTCAACGAATCTGTAAGCAGATCCGAGGCAGTGCTTAGCAACGGGGACATCATAAAACCTTGATAATCCGTCAGAAAGGAAATATGTCATGGAAAAATTTGCACGGGTCTCGTCTGTCAACAGGGAGGCTAAATGTCCCGAAAAGATAATCGAGCTGGCTGAGGACAATTACAGCGCATATATAAACGAGGCGGCTGAGATGATACTCTCATCGGGAAAGCCCGTTGTTCTGCTCTCCGGCCCCTCAGGCTCGGGCAAGACCACAGCGGCACTGCGCATAGAAGCCCGTCTCAGGGAGCTTGGCAGGAC
>ENA-OPRX01000877-OPRX01000877.1-human-gut-metagenome-genome-assembly--contig:-NODE-877-length-17732-cov-4.666346_pt1 | contig 17732 bp, 5 predicted proteins | sample MGYA00241450_ERZ501892 | MGnify/ENA primary metagenome ERZ501892 (study PRJEB25962, sample SAMEA2042223) | human gut metagenome | biome: human gut; feature: human-associated habitat; material: faeces...
TCTCAGCTTCCGCATATCCTTCTGCTGATAAAGCTGATAATAATGTTTAAAACGTTCCTCTGTCTCCGGGCTGACCGAATAACCGGTCTTCGAAAATTCTTCTTCACCGACTCCTGAACGGTACATGAACAAAGCTTCTTCAAACAGTCTCGGCATCCGGGGATAATCAAAATGACGCATATACTTCAGATTATCCACAAAGCGTACCACCTGATTGCTCAGCAACAAGTCACACATCAGATACTCAAAAGCCATCCGGTTGGTCGAGTCCTTCTCACAAAGATACTGCAGCTCCGGACCGATATTGAGGACATTGGCAAAGCGGGCCGGTGATTCTTTCACATCAGCCAGCGGTGCCCGCAGGCCAGGAACCTTTCCGGTATGCAAAGCAGCTTCCAGTTGTTCAGCCTCTTTCCGATAGAAAAGCGACTGCTTGAGCAGGTTGATGAAGCGGCGCGCCACTTCCGGACGTTTGTTGACCACATTGTATCTGGCCAGATTCAGCAAATGAGGAGCAGTTTCTCCCCAAACCACCATCGCTTCGAATTCCCAACGCTGTGCTTCATTGATGTATCCAAGATCCTCATACAGGAAATGCCCGTATTCACTTTCCCGACTGTCACTGTTCCAGGGGAAATAAAGAGCCTTTACTCCCATGTTCAGGGGATAGTCCAGCAGATGATCCAGCAATTGTCCCGTATGATAAAGAGCCATGTTGCGAAAATAGAAAATAAGCTGGTTATTCGCCTGACGTTTCAGATATTTTTCTGTCTGCATCAGCACATCATCCCAATTTCGTTCCTTGACAGCCTGTTCCGCTTTCAGCATCCGATACTCCCGGATATCATACTTCTGAAGGAATTTGTAGAAAGTACCACCTCCGTACACCAGCAGAACAATGACAGTTACCGCCCAGTACACTGCCGGTTTCAAGCTAATATCCGGAATCAGCCGGTGCAGCTTTCTTAACCAGGGAGACAACAGCCAGCAAAATACAGCCACGACCAACAGACTTACCCAGACTGAAACTACCGGCACCAATGACGCATCTGCCGACACAGTCTGAAGAAACAAATATAAGGAAGGAAGCAAAGCCAGCTGGAGCAAATCTCTTTTCCCCGTTATCCGATAAATAATGAAACGGACCAGCAAATAAACAGAGGACAAGATACCTGCCATCAGACAGCTTCCCAGCAAAGGCAAGTGGAAAAACTGAATCAGAAAATCCGTCAGCCAGCTCATCCATCCTTCCGTATGAAGGCTATGCGTGAAATACGCTGTTGAAAACAGAAACAGATGATGTTGTTCCTGATAAAATATAATATGCGACAGGACATCCTGGTAACAAGCCGCATAAATAATAAAGAGAACTATAAACAGAATATAATGTAGTTGTTTCCGCATTTCGTTCTATAAGAAGTTAAACCAATATAAACAATACCGCAAACCTGACTGAAAAAAACATGCGGATAGCAGTACTACCCTATTCAGGAAAGTCCACTATCCGCACGGTCTATACTATCATGTAACGATCAGAATCAATAACCCGGATTCTGTTCCAGTTTCGGATTCAAATCGATTTCAGTCTGAGGAATCGGCAACAAATAGTTGTGATCTTCATAGTGACTTCCAGTCAGTTTAAGCGGTTCACCTACGTAAAGGATACATTTCTTTCCATTATCACCTTTCGGTGCATTCGGATCATCAACCAAAGTATATCTCAAACCTTCGAACGGTGCGTTCAATACATCCTTGGCAATACCCCAGCGACGGATATCCCACTGACGTTTTCCACCTTCCAGTGCAAATTCTACACGCCATTCATTCCAGATACGTTTACGCAGATCGTCCTGAGTACCGCAATAAGTCGGTTTAGTCGGATCGGTATTCTGCAGGTCAGGCATACCTACACGACGACGAACCTGATTGACTGCATCGAATGCAGAAGGATCCAGCGGAGACAATTCATTCTTGGCTTCAGCATAAGTCAACAGCACTTCGGCGTAACGGATAACAACCCAGTCTTTACCCATATCCCATCCGGTTGACTGCGGATCGATAGACGGATCCAGCCATTTCTGCTGGTAGTAACCGGTAGCTGTTGCATCACCGTGCTGACCGATACCTGTATTACCACTTGAACTCAACGGAGCCACCTTGATCGTTACGCCATACATTGTTTCACCGTCATGCAGAACGTTTACTTCCAGACGCGGGTCACGGTTAGCAAACGGATTTGTCGGATCATAAACAGAAGCCTCGCTTGTAATAGGAGCACCATTGATATCTTCAAATGCATCTACCAGGCTCTGAGTCGGGTTCAAACCACCCCATCCCAGTGTCGGGAAGCATTCCCAACCGATCAGATAGTGTGTTCTGGTAGGAGCATTGAACTGTACAGACAGAATAAATTCATCACATCCGTCAGCCACTTCCCAGAACAATTCTTTGTAACGGCCTGTATTGTCCTTGTCATACAATTCATACTGACCCAGATCCATTACATTCTTGGCTTCAGTCATGGCAGTTTCCCAGTTGTTGTAGTACAAAGCTGCTCTGGCTTTCATAGCCATGGCTGCACCTTTAGTGATACGTCCGGAATTTGTTTCATCCCACTGAACCGGAAGATTTGCAATAGCTATATCAAAGTCTTCCATCACCTTGGCATATACTTCGTCCTTCGGAGTACGGGTAATGTTCTCCACATCAGTCAGTTCCAGCGGCTTGTCGATATAAGGAACTGCACCAAAGCTACGGATCAAGGTGAAGTAAGTATAAGCACGGAAGAAACGAGCCTGTCCTTCCAGTTTCTTATAGGCATCTTCGCTCAAATCCATTTCCTGAATCTTTTCCAGAATCAGGTTTGCCTGACGGATATAACCATATTCTCCGCTCCATCCGTAGTCAGACGGGTCATAAACACCCTTAGACTGGTTTCCGGCTGCCCATTTGATACCATGAACGGCATCGTCAGAGTTGATAGCCTCATCAACATCCCAGGTCGGGAGGACATTGTAAAGATTAGAGACCGCCATTTCTGCATCCTTTTCGGTTTTCCAGAAACTTTCATCTGAAAGTTCTTCCAAAGGATAGCGATCCAAGAAGTCACTACATGATGAGAAACTTCCCATCAGCAGGGCTGCTGCTATAATAGATAAATATTTTTTCATAAACTGTATTATATGTTTTTATAGGTTAGAATGAAAGTCTTACTCCGAGAGAAATTTTCTTAACGTTACCGTATGACCAACCACGTTCACTAGCTTCTTCCGGATCGATACCTCCATCCAAGCCTGTGATGGTAAACAAGTTTTCACCAGAAAGGAATACCTTCGCATTGGCAACACCCAGTTTAGTCATCCATGCCTTCGGCATAGTATAACCCAAAGTCAGGTTTTTCAGACGAACGTAAGAAGCATCCTGCAACCAGAATGAAGAAGTAGTAAAGTTTGTCTGGTCTGTTCTGGTAATACGCGGATAAGTTGCATCGTGATTTTCCGGAGTCCAGCGATCCAAATGTCTCTTCAAGGCTGTTGCACCATTAAAGAATGCATAAGCTGCTTCTGAAGTAAAGTAACCATCCACGTCAAAGGCTCCCTGGAACAAACCGCTCAGGTCAAAGTTCTTATAGCGAACACTGAAGCTCAAACCGCCAGTCCAACTCGGGAAGTTCTTACCGATAATCTGACGGTCACCATCCAATGTAATCTTACCGTCACTGTTCAAGTCCTTATACTTGATATCTCCCAGTTTTTCTGTTCCCAGACGTTTCGGACAGTTCTTCAGATCATCCTCTGTATTGAAGAATCCGTCTGCCACCAGTCCATAATAAGAACCGATAGGATAGCCTTCCAGATTCCAAATTTTAGCATCAGTAGTCGGACCTTCAGTTCCACTCATGTCGGTAATTTCATTCTTTACGTAGCTTACATTCAAAGCAATGTTATAGCTCCAGTCTTTACCAATATTATTATTGTGGAACAAGTTCAAGTCGAAACCTGTATTTTCTACACTACCGGCATTCTGTGCAGGAGCACTCATACCGATAACACCCTGAATCGGCAAATACAGCAACATGTCATTGGTTTTCTTCTTGTACACAGCCAGTTCAAAGCCTAACTTGTTGTTCAGGAAACCACCTTCCAAACCTACTTCATAGTTGGTTACGGTTGCCCATTTCAAGTTACTGTTTACATAACGGCTTTCATAAGCTGTTGAATACAATGTATTGCCAAACATGTAGCTACCGTATGCATAAGTCGGAACAGCCGGATAGATATCATTCGCATCCAACTCTTCGTTACCGGTCTTACCCCAGCCCAGACGCAACTTCAGGTTGCTCAGCCAGTCAATGTTGTCTTTCACGAAAGATTCTTCTGAGATACGCCATCCGGCAGAGAAAGCAGGGAATACACCCCAACGGTTATCTTTCGGGAAGCGGGAAGAAGCATCACTACGGAGGTTAGCTTCGAACAAATACTTACCCATGAAGTCATACTGGATACGACCGAAATAAGACAAACGAGCCATTTCATAGCCACCATCTGTATTGGTCTGTGAAGAAGCATCCAGAGTATTCAATGATTCATCCAGTTCATTGCTACCTCCACCCTTACGAGTAGCTGTCGTATATTTATAGAGCTGTTCATAAGACTCGAATCCGGCCAGAGCACCGATGGTATGCTTGCCAAATGTCTTATTGTAGTTGATCAGGACTTGTCCGGTATAGTAATTGTAGTTATAATAATTATCATATCCTTCACGCAAACCGGAATCATAAGAGGAAGTTTCATTACCATAAGAAAAATTACGTTTGAATGCATCCTGATTGCTTGTATAATTACGAACAGAGTAAACACCTTTCACACTCAGTTCCGGCAAGATATGGATTGTAGCGAAAGTGGTCAGGTTCAATTCCTGCTGAGTATTACGCTTGAATCCAGACTGGTTCTGGATTGCAACCGGATTATCTTTACCAGTAAAAGAGAATGTACCATCCTCATTATAAACCGGATCTGTCGGATACTGACGGGATACTCCCTGGAATACAGTAACGAATCCTGACCATCCATCATTTGATACACCACGATAACCAGAAGCATTCATACCTACTGTCAGGTATTTGTTGATATCAGAAGTCAGGTTCATACGGGCATTGAAACGAGAATAATTAATTTCATCCGTCAAACCGTTCTGCTTGGTATATCCCAAAGATCCGTTGTAAGTTGTCTTTTCAGAACCACCGCTGATAGATACATTGTGCATCTGTTCGAAAGCATTCTTCTTGAACGCTGCATCATACCAGTCTGTACTGGGCAGAGCACCGGTGCGATACTGTTCGATCTGTTCTTCAGTGAAAGGCATCGGAGCATTGGGGTTCTCATTGTAAGTAGCCTCATTAAATAAAGTAGCAAATTCGTAAGCATTGACATATTCACGCTTGGCTACCGGAGAAGCCCATGAGAAGGTACCTGAATAATTGATACGTGTCTTGTCACCCTTCTTACCCTGTTTCGTAGTGATCAAGATGACACCATTCGCAGCCTGCACACCATAGATAGCAGCCGAAGCAGCATCTTTCAATACAGTCAATGACTCGATATCAGCCGGGTCGATAGTATTCATGCTACCCGGAACACCGTCTACGATTACCAGCGGAGAAGCCGCATTAATAGAGTTCTTACCACGGATAGTGATCGAGCTGGCCTGAGAACCCGGAGCACCGGAGGACTGAATAGCGGTTACACCCGGCATCTGTCCTGCCAAAGCAGCAGATACACTGGAAACCGGACGGGTATCCAGTACCTTAGAATCTACCGAAGCAACAGAACCTGTCAAGTTACTCTTCTTCTGAACACCATAACCGACAACCACTACTTCATCCAGCATTTCCGTATCTTCGTGAAGAACAACATTGTATTCACGAACACCAGCTTTCAGATTAATAGTCTGGGTCTTGTAACCTACATAACTAATATCCACTGCATTTCCGGAAAGGCTCAAAGAGAAACGTCCGTCCAGGTCAGTAATGACACCGTTCATCGCATTTCCCTTTTCAATTACAGAAGCTCCGATGATCGGTTCACCAGCTTCATCCTTTACTATACCACTAATGGTAACCTTTTGTTGATTTACTGTAGCTACAGCATCAGCATGCGGAGCTTCAGTCTCTGCCAGGGCAGGAATAGGAGCTGCAATCAGTCCTAAAGCCAGCACGAATGGCAGATGTGCTTTTCTTTCATGTAGATAATTTTTCTTCATAATATATTAATAAAGTAGTCTCTTTTTGCAGTATATCTCTAAAAACGAAGTGTTTTCAATTGTAATAGTAGAAGTCCCGTAAGAACTTTATTTCACATTTACGCCGCAAATATACAACAATTTATGTCACTTTAGCAAAAATTACAAGAAAATTTCAAATTGATGAAAAAAACGATAGAAAATAACAGTTTTAGACAAATTTCAATAATATAGTCTATATTTCCGATAAAATTATCCATCTATTCGATCTGAAAATAAAAAGACTTGATTACCTCCATTGACTTCAAATATTTGTACTCAACAATACATTAGTTTCATAAAAAAGCCCGAAGCCTGCAGAAGAGCGGGCCGAATCATCTATACCATACAGCCGCATTGTCCGGTCAATACAAGAGTTCCACTAAGTCGATACTAAAGTTTCATCAGGTCGATACAAAAGTTTCACCTAGTCGATACTAAAGTTTCACCTGGTCGATACGGCTGCATCGACCAGTCAATCCGGGAGAAGTGTCTGCACGATACAGCCGGATCAACTGGTCGCATAAGCTGAAACGAAAGGTCGTTTCCGGAATTGATTTGGATATATACGGAAAAAAGCATTACTTTGCAAAGTAACTACTATTCTTGAAAAACAACAGACTATGAAACATTCCTTACTTATGTTACTGACCTTCTGGGGATGCACTACTCTATCTGCATGGGCTGAAAAACAAATTTTCGTATCCCCCAAAGGCAATGACCGCGCAGCGGGAACTTTTACACACCCGCTGAAAAGTATTCAGGCTGCTTTGGAGAAAGCCGGAACACTGGAAAATGAAGACGTACAGATCATCTTACGCAAAGGCATCTACGAACAGTCCCAAACACTGGAGATAGGCAGCAGCGGGAAATATGCTTCCCTGACCATCTGCCCGTACCAGAATGAAAAGGTAAGCATTTCCGGAGGAAAAGAGATTCCCCTTTCGGCCATGAAGAAAGTATCCGATAAGAAAATTATCGCACGACTCCCCGAAAGCGCCCGTAAACAAATACGGGAAATCGATTTCAACCGGCTTAACATTCCCATGACCGACCTGCGTCCATCCGGTTTCGGGCGTCCCAGCAGCCCCGCATGGAGCGAACTTTTTGCCAATGATGCACCTCTCAGCCTGTCACGCTGGCCCAACGATTCTACGGTACTGATAGGCAAAGTTCTGGAAGCCGGAACTGGAGAGAAAGTCAAAGAAGCCAAACTACCCGTATTCCAATACAACGAAGACCGCCCGTCGGCCTGGACTCAGGCAGGATCCTTCTGGATAGGCGGTTATTTTGCACACGGCTATGCCAGCGACATGATACGCGTAGATCATCTGGATCCCGAAACAAAGACCATTCATACCGCACAGCAAACCGTCTACGGATTTATGACAGGAGCTGACTGGAGACGCTGGTATGCCCTGAATCTGCTCGAAGAACTGGATCTCCCGGGCGAATATGTCATTGATAAGGAAAACGGAAAGATGTATGTCTATCTGCCTGAAAATACCCGTACCTTGAATGTCTCTGTCATGAACGACCCGCTGGTTGCCATAGAAAACTGCCGGAACATCACCCTCAGCAAACTAACCTTCGAATACGGACGGTCCATCGGGATTTATCTTGAAAACACTCAGCATGTACGCATCACCGGATGTACGGTCCGTAATGTCGGCGGTGTAGGTATTTCCATAGGAAAAGGAACAGAAACGCCCGACAAGAAGACACTGAAACCACATGCCGCAGAAGCCGGAGGAACGCCTAAATCACGTGTCGTGGGCGATCTTATGGGAAGACTATATCAGGATATCCTTTTCAACCGCAACGGCGGAACCGATAACGGAATCACCGACTGCTACATCTACAACACAGGAAGCGGAGGTATCAGTCTGGGTGGAGGTGACCGTGCCACACTTACTCCGGCCGGAAACTTTGTAGAAAACTGCCGCATCCATGATTTTAACCGCGTAGAAAAGTCATACAGGCCCGGTATCTGGATCGATGGTGTTGGCAACCGGGTAAGCAAATGCGACATTTACAACGCTCCCAGCATGGCTATTCTCTTTCACGGGAACAATCACATGATTGAATTCTGTAAGATCACGAATGTATGCAGTGAGGTTGATGACCAGGGAGCTATCTATTATGGACGGGATCCGTCGGAACTGGGCAACGTAATCCGTTACTGTTACTTCCACAAACTCAGCCCGCGCCACCGTGTCACAGCTACCTATCATGACGACGGAGCCTGTGGAGGTGAAGTGTACGGAAACATCTACCACAATGCCGGCTCACTCCCCGTACTGATCGGAGGCGGACATTACAACCACTATCATCACAACATTTTCATTGATTCACCTGTGGCTATCCACCTGGACAACCGCATGCAGAACTGGGGAAGAGGAATGGTCGCACCTGATGGAATCATTGACCAGCGCCTGAAAACAGTAAAATACAAGGAAGCACCTTACAGCACGACTTATCCGTTTCTGGCACATTACTGGGAAGAAGATCCCTCCTACCCTCATGGCAATGTAATAGAAGGAAACCTGTTCTACCGCATCAAAAACATCGTGAACGGACAGACTCAATGGGGAGAATTCCGGAACAACTGGTCTACCAACAACGATCCGGGATTTATAGATCCGGAAAATCCGCTGAAAGGATTCAAGGAAGATGCTCCCATATATAAGTATATACAGGGATTCCCGCAGCTGCCATTCGACCAGATAGGATGTTCACTGGAAGAGCAGTAATACATCACAGGACACATCCAATAATCGATGAAATAAAAATGGGCATCCACCTTCCGGTGGGTGCCCATTTATTATATTTCAGGAATTGCTTCCGTATCCGAAAGCTTATTCTACTTCGCTATAGTCCAATACATTCTTGCGGTTGGCCAGAATACGGTCGTATTCTTCTTTCGAACCTACCACAATCTTTTCGAACTCACGCTGACCGGTACCGGCAGGAATCAGGTGACCGCAGATAACGTTCTCCTTCATACCTTCCAGACGGTCTACCTTTCCGTTGATAGCAGCCTCGTTGAGGACCTTCGTCGTTTCCTGGAAGGAAGCAGCTGACATGAAGCTTGAAGTCTGCAAAGCAGCACGGGTGATACCCTGCAGAATCTGAGTAGAAGTAGCAGGAACTGCATCACGTACTTCAACCAGTTTCATATCACGACGCTTCAACATACTGTTCTCATCACGCAACTTGCGGGCAGTTACAATCTGACCCGGCTGGAGGTTCTGAGAGTCTCCGGCGTCTACAACCACTTTCTTACCCCAGATACGGTCGTTCTCTTCATTGAATTCCAGACGGTCAACAACCTGCTGTTCCAGGAAGCGGGTATCGCCCGGTTCGTCGATCTGAACCTTACGCATCATCTGACGTACGATGATTTCAAAGTGCTTGTCGTTAATCTTCACACCCTGCAGACGGTATACGTCCTGGATTTCATTAACGATGTATTCCTGTACAGCCGTAGGACCCTTGATGGCCAGGATGTCAGCAGGAGTAATAGCGCCATCCGACAACGGAGTTCCGGCACGTACATAGTCGTTTTCCTGTACCAGAATCTGCTTGGACAGAGCAACCAGATATTTCTTCACATCGCCAGTCTTGGAAGTTACGATGATCTCACGGTTACCACGCTTGATCTTACCCATAGTCACTTCACCGTCGATTTCCGATACAACTGCCGGGTTAGACGGATTTCTGGCTTCGAACAGCTCAGTAACACGAGGAAGACCACCGGTGATATCGCCCGCCTTACCTACGGCACGCGGAATCTTAACCAGAATATCACCAGCCTTAACAGTCTGCTTGTCTTCTACCACTACGTGACCTCCTACCGGAAGGTTGTAAGTACGGAGAATACCGCCGTTCTCGTCAACAATGTGAAGTGACGGGATCTTGTTCTTATCCTTAGATTCCGTAATGATGATTTCACGCAAACCGGTTGCTTCATCGGATTCAACCTTATAAGTAACGTTCTCAATTACTGATTCGAAGTCGATCTTACCGGCAGCTTCAGTAACGATAACAGCGTTGAACGGATCCCACTTGGCAATCAGCTTACCCTTTTCAACTACATCACCGTCGGATGCATACAGTTTAGAACCATAAGGAACGTTGTGAGTAGAAAGGATAATACCTGTGTTGACGTCAACGAAACGAACTTCAGCCAGACGTCCTACAACAATCTTAACCGGTTCGCCTGTTTCTTCAACAGCATCTACCGTACGCAATTCCTCGAATTCCAGACGAGCATCGTTCTTGGCAACGATACTTGCATTGGCAGCCATGTTACCTGCGATACCTCCGGCGTGGAATGTACGCAGAGTCAACTGAGTACCCGGTTCACCGATAGACTGGGCAGCGATTACGCCGACAGCTTCACCTTTCTGAACCATACGGCTCGTTGCCAGGTTACGTCCGTAACATTTGGCACATACACCCTTCTTAGATTCACAAGTCAATACTGAACGGATTTCTACGCTCTCGATCGGAGATTTTTCGATTTCTTCAGCAATGGCTTCTGTAATCTCTTCACCGGAAGCAACAATCAGCTTACCAGTTGTGGGGTGAATAATATCGTGTACAGACACACGGCCCAGAATACGTTCGTACAAAGTCGCGATGACTTCATCGTTATTCTTCAAGGCTGTGCAGACAAGTCCGCGCAGCGTACCGCAGTCTTCTTCATTAATGATCACGTCATGAGATACATCGACAAGACGACGAGTCAGATATCCGGCATCGGCAGTCTTCAATGCAGTATCGGCAAGACCCTTACGAGCACCGTGAGTAGAAATAAAGTATTCCAACACGGACAAACCTTCCTTAAAGTTAGAAAGAATCGGGTTCTCAATGATCTGTGCACCTTCTGCACCGGCTTTCTGGGGTTTCGCCATCAAACCACGCATACCAGACAACTGACGGATCTGTTCCTTAGAACCACGGGCTCCGGAATCCAGCATCATAAATACAGAGTTGAATCCCTGGTCGTCGTTCTTGATAGTCTTGTACAGAATATCGGACAGGTCGCTGTTGACATGAGTCCAGGTATCGATCACCTGATTGTAACGTTCGTTGTCGGTGATGAAACCCATGTTATAGTTCATCATGATCTGTTCGATTTCCTCGTTACCGCGTTTAACCAGCTCTTCCTTTTCCTTCGGGATGATGATATCACCCAAGTTGAAGGACAGACCGCCTTCGAAGGCCATCTTGTAACCCAGGTTCTTGATTCCATCCAGGAATTCGCAGGCACGGGCTACACCGACAGTCTTGATAACATCGCTGATGATGTCACGCAGAGACTTCTTGGAAATGATCGTATTGATATATCCACATTCTGCCGGCACGATTTCGTTAACGATCACACGACCAACAGAAGTTTCCTTAATCATCTTATCAACAATATTGCCGTTTTCATCCAGGTCTTTTGCAACAACGCTGACGATAGCATGAATATCTACCTTACCTTCGTTGTAAGCAATCAATGCTTCTTCCGGACCATAGAAGATCAGGCCTTCACCTTTAGCACCCTTACGCAGCTTGGTGATGTAATACAGACCCAATACCATATCCTGAGCAGGCACAGTGATCGGCGCACCATTCGCAGGGTTCAGAATATTATGAGCCTGGAGCATCAGCATCTGTGCTTCCAGAACTGCTTCGTTGCTCAAAGGCAAGTGAACAGCCATCTGGTCACCGTCGAAGTCGGCATTGAACGCCGTACATGCCAACGGGTGCAGCTGAATAGCTTTTCCTTCGATCATCTTCGGCTGGAAAGCCTGAATACCCAGACGGTGAAGTGTCGGCGCACGGTTCAACAATACCGGATGACCCTTCATTACGTGTTCCAGGATATCCCAGATAACAGGTTCCTTACGGTCAACGATCTTCTTGGCAGACTTCACTGTCTTTACGATACCGCGTTCAATCAATTTACGGATGATAAACGGTTTGTAAAGTTCAGCAGCCATCAGTTTCGGAATACCGCATTCACCCATCTTCAGTTCCGGACCTACGACGATAACCGAACGGGCAGAATAGTCAACACGCTTACCCAGCAAGTTCTGACGGAAACGTCCCTGCTTACCTTTCAAGCTGTCAGAAAGAGATTTCAACGGACGGTTGGCATCAGTCTTCACTGCACTTGACTTACGTGAGTTATCGAACAGTGAATCGACAGCTTCCTGCAACATACGTTTTTCGTTACGCAGAATCACTTCAGGAGCCTTGATTTCGATAAGTCTCTTCAGACGGTTGTTACGGATAATCACACGACGGTAAAGATCGTTCAAGTCAGAAGTAGCGAAACGTCCACCATCCAGCGGAACCAGCGGACGGAGTTCAGGCGGGATAACCGGTACGATACGTACGATCATCCATTCCGGTTTGTTGCGTCCGCGTGAAGCACGGAACGATTCAACAACCTGCAAACGCTTCAAAGCTTCATTCTTACGCTGCTGAGAAGAGTCGTTGTTTGCCTTGTGACGCAGTTCATAAGAAAGAGCATCCAGGTCAAGACCTACCAGCAGGTCATAGATAGCTTCCGCACCCATCTTGGCGATGAACTTATTCGGATCGCTGTCTTCCAGATATTGGTTGTCTTTCGGAAGAGTATCCAGAATATCCAGATATTCTTCTTCAGAAAGAAGATCATATTTGCTGATGCCGTCTTCAGCCTTCACACCCGGCTGGATAACAACATAGCGTTCGTAGTAAATAATTGCATCGAGTTTCTTTGTCGGCAAGCCCAGCAGATAACCGATCTTGTTCGGCAAAGAACGGAAATACCAGATATGTGCAACCGGTACAACCAGCTGGATGTGACCACTACGTTCACGACGAACTTTCTTTTCAGTCACTTCCACACCGCATCGGTCGCAGACAATACCTTTATAACGGATACGTTTGTACTTACCGCAATGGCACTCATAGTCCTTAACCGGTCCGAAGATACGTTCGCAGAACAAACCGTCACGTTCCGGCTTATAAGTACGGTAGTTGATGGTCTCCGGTTTCAGCACTTCACCGTAAGAGTTCTCCAGAATTTCTTCAGGCGATGCCAGTCCGATTGTAATCTTCGAGAAATTACTCTTTATCTTAGTATCTTTTCTAAAAGCCATACTTTATATTTATATCTATTGATTGAATGTTGATGATCGGAAACCGGATCTCAGTTCACCGGGAACGGTTTTCCGGCTTCCGATAATATAATTTTATTCCAGCGTAATGCTCAGGCAGAGACCTCTCAGTTCATGCAGCAATACGTTCAGAGATTCGGGGATTCCCGGTGTAGGCATCGGTTCACCCTTCACAATGGCTTCATATGCCTTAGAACGTCCTACTACATCATCGGACTTGATAGTCAGGATTTCCTGGAGCACATGAGCGGCACCAAAGGCTTCAATAGCCCAAACCTCCATTTCTCCGAAACGCTGACCACCGAACTGTGCCTTACCACCAAGCGGCTGCTGAGTAATCAAAGAGTACGGACCGATAGAACGGGCATGCATCTTGTCTTCAACCATGTGACCCAGTTTCAACATATAGGTAACACCTACCGTTGCGGGCTGGTCGAACTGCTCACCGGTACCACCATCATACAAGTAGGTCTTGCAATAACGCGGCAGACCGGCTTTGTCCGTCCACTTATCCAAATCTTCCAATGTAGCACCATCAAAGATAGGAGTAGCAAACTTAACTCCCAGTTCTTTTCCGGCACGACCAAGAACGGCCTCGAAGATCTGACCGATGTTCATACGTGAAGGCACACCCAACGGGTTCAATACGATATCTACCGGAGTACCGTCTGCCAGGAACGGCATGTCTTCCTGACGAACCACGCGGGATACGATACCCTTGTTACCGTGACGACCGGCCATCTTGTCACCAACACCAATCTTACGTTTCTTAGCGATATAAACCTTAGCCATCTGAATGATACCTGAAGGCAGCTCATCACCGATTGTCAGAGCGAACTTCTTGCGCTTCAGCTCTGCATCCAGTTCTTTATACTTCTTCAGATAGTTTACAATCAGGTCACGGATCATATCATTCTTGTGTGCATCAGCTGTCCACTTGCTCAACTGGATGATGGTATAATCCAATGATTCCAGATCACGTTTAGTAAACTTGGCACCCTTGGCAATCACTTCGGTTCCCAAATAGTCTTTTACACCCTGAGAAACCTTGTCGTTGGTAAGTACCAGCAACTTATTGATCATTACTTCCTTCAAAGCTGCTGCCTTTTCTTCGAACTCTTCATTCAGTTTCGGCAGAATAGCCTTGTCAGCGTTCTTTTCGCTGCGGGTCTTGATCACACGTGAGTACAGCTTCTTATCAATAACAACACCACGGAGTGAAGGAGATGCTTTCAGAGAAGCGTCTTTTACATCACCGGCCTTGTCACCGAAAATCGCACGCAACAGTTTTTCTTCCGGAGAAGGATCTGATTCACCCTTCGGTGTAATCTTACCGATCAGGATATCTCCCGGTTCAATACGGGCACCGATACGGACGATACCGTTTTCATCCAGATCCTTGGTAGCTTCTTCGCTGACGTTCGGAATATCTGAAGTCAGTTCTTCCATTCCGCGCTTCGTCTCGCGAACTTCCAGAATATATTCATCAACGTGGACTGAAGTCAGAATGTCTTCACGAACCACGCGTTCATTCAATACAATAGCATCCTCGTAGTTGTAACCCTTCCACGGCATGTAAGCTACCAGCAGGTTCTTACCCAAAGCCAGCTCACCGTTAGCTGTAGAATAACCTTCAGTCAGGATATCACCTTTCTTGACGCGCTGACCTTTTTCACAAATCGGACGCAGGTCAATAGTCATGCTCTGGTTGGTCTTACGGAATTTCGGAATACGATATTCTTTCAGAGCCGGTTCAAAGCTTACAAACTCTTCGTCTTCTGTACGGTCATACAAAATACGAATTGTAGTAGCATCTACGAAATCGATTACACCATCGCCCTCAGCAGCAATCTGAGTACGTGAATCTTCACACAGCTGTCTTTCGATACCAGTACCAACAATCGGAGCTTCGGTCTTCAGCAAAGGAACGGCCTGTCTCATCATGTTTGATCCCATCAACGCACGGTTCGCGTCATCATGTTCCAGGAACGGAATCAAAGAAGCGGCAATAGAAGCAATCTGCTGCGGAGAAACGTCCATCAGCTCAACCTGATCCGGAGTTACAACCGGATAATCGGCATCACGACGAGCTTTTACTTTCTCACGGATGAAAGTACCGTCATCGTTCAACGGAGCATTACCCTGAGCGATGATCTTGTCTTCTTCTTCTTCAGCAGACAGGTATTCGATACCTTCCGGAGACAAATCAACTACTCCATCCTTTACCTTACGATAAGGAGTTACGATAAAGCCCAGATCGTTGATCTTTGCATAGACACACAAAGAAGAGATCAAACCGATGTTCGGACCTTCCGGTGTTTCGATCGGACACAGACGACCATAATGAGTATAGTGTACGTCTCGCACCTCAAAACCTGCACGGTCACGTGACAAACCACCAGGACCCAAAGCTGACAAACGACGCTTATGTGTAATTTCAGCCAACGGGTTAGTCTGGTCCATGAACTGTGACAAAGCATTGGTTCCGAAGAATGAGTTGATCACAGAAGAGATTGTCTTCGCATTGATCAAATCAATCGGAGTAAATACTTCGTTGTCGCGTACATTCATACGTTCACGGATCGTACGGGACATACGTGCCAAACCGATAGCGAACTGGTTAGACAACTGTTCACCTACGGTACGTACACGACGGTTGCTCAAGTGGTCGATATCATCAACATCTGCTTTAGAGTTAATCAGCTCAATCAGATACTTGATGATTTCAATAATATCATGTTTGGTCAGTACCCGGACATCCATGCTGGTGTCCAAAGACAATTTCTTGTTGATACGGTAACGACCAACTTCACCTAAATCATAACGTTTTTCAGAGAAGAACAAGTTGTTGATAACTTCACGTGCACTGGCATCATCAGCAGGATCTGCATTACGCAACTGACGATAGATATAAAGTACAGCTTCCTTCTCAGAGTTACTCGGGTCTTTCTGAAGAGTATTGAAAATAATAGAATAATCAGATGTATTGGCTTCCTCATTATGAACCAGAATATTCTGAACACCTGATTCGATAATCAGATCAATGTGTTCGGGTTCGATAATAGTTTCACGGTCAATAACAACCTCATTACGTTCAATAGATACAACTTCACCGGTATCTTCGTCAACGAAGTCTTCAGCCCATGTTTTCAACACACGGGCAGCCAGTTTACGACCGACAATCTTTTTCAGATTGGCCTTATTCACCTTGATGTCTTCAGCCAAGTTAAAAATCTCAAGAATATCCTTGTCATTCTCGAAACCAACAGCTCTCAACAATGTGGTGACAGGCAATTTCTTCTTACGGTCAATGTAGGCGTACATCACATTGTTGATGTCTGTAGCAAACTCAATCCATGAGCCTTTGAAAGGAATAATACGGGCTGAATAGAGTTTTGTACCATTAGCATGGATACTCTGTCCAAAGAATACACCCGGAGAACGGTGAAGCTGTGAAACGACAACTCGCTCTGCACCATTAATTACGAATGTTCCTTTCGGAGTCATGTAAGGAATAGGACCCAGATATACGTCTTGGATGACAGTGTCAAAATCTTCGTGATCGGGGTCTGTACAATAAAGCTTTAATTTAGCTTTCAAGGGAACACTATAAGTCAAGCCACGCTCCAGACAGTCATCAATACTGTAGTGAGGCGGATCGATATAGTAGTCAAGGAACTCGAGCACGAAATTATTACGGGTATCTGCTATCGGGAAATTCTCAGCAAATACTTTATACAAACCGTCATTCTTTCGCTTTTCGGGTGGGGTATCCAATTGAAGGAAGTCCTGGAATGACTTCAATTGCACTTCCAGAAAATCCGGATACTGCATCGGATTCTTAATGGAAGCAAAGTTAATTCGTTGATTTTGAGTATTTGAAGACATCTATCTAGAATTGAAAATTAGAAATCGACAATTGACAATTGAGGGAATCCGAGCTTGCCAACTTAATATAGACGCAAAAAGGTTAAGAATCCCCTTGTAAGAGGATTCCTAACCGAACTACCTGATTTACAGGATAATCTTATTTAAGTTCAACTTCAGCTCCAGCTTCTTCCAAAGTTTTCTTCAGAGATTCAGCTTCGTCTTTAGCCAAACCTTCTTTAACTACGCTAGGAGCACCGTCAACCAAGTCTTTTGCTTCTTTCAAGCCAAGACCACAAGATTCCTTAACGGCCTTAACTACCTGCAATTTAGCAGCACCTGCGCTCTTCAAAACTACATCGAATGAAGTTTTTTCTTCAGCAGCAGCTGCACCAGCAGCAGGACCAGCAGCAACAGCTACAG
>ENA-OPRX01000912-OPRX01000912.1-human-gut-metagenome-genome-assembly--contig:-NODE-912-length-17086-cov-7.193529_pt1 | contig 17086 bp, 15 predicted proteins | sample MGYA00241450_ERZ501892 | MGnify/ENA primary metagenome ERZ501892 (study PRJEB25962, sample SAMEA2042223) | human gut metagenome | biome: human gut; feature: human-associated habitat; material: faeces...
ATAAACGCTGAAGGCATCTAAGCGTGAAGCCCCCCTCAAGATAAGATATCCCATCATAAGAGTAAGACCCCTTGAAGACTACAAGGTTGATAGGCTTGGAGTGTAATCGTGGCAACACGTTCAGCTGACAAGTACTAATAGGTCGAGGGCTTATCCTTAGAGGTTTTGAGAACGGAAAGATGATTTGTTAAGGGTTAGATATAAGATCTTTGTATGAAGTTCTGAAGGTACAGAAAGAAAAGACCGATGAGGTCTTTTTTTTGTATTATAACATGAGACAGAGGGACACTTCTTGTGACAAAAGAAGCGTCCCCGAGGGAGAGGTATGGAACAGCAGCATCAGATACATACAATTTCACCAGTGTATAATGAACATTCTCGTATTTTGATATTGGGGAGCTTTCCTTCAGTCAAATCGAGAGAGGCAGGATTCTTTTATGGACATCCGCAGAATCGTTTTTGGAAAGTGCTTGCAAATGTATTTCAGGCAGAGGTACCTGGTACGATAGAGGAGAAGAAAGCATTTTTATTGGAACATAGAATTGCTGTGTGGGATGTGATCGGACAATGTGAGATTACTGGTTCTTCCGATAGCTCAATTCGGAATGTCGTTCCGAATCCGATTTCAAAAATCTTAGAAACCACAAAGATAGAACAGATCTTTGTGAACGGGAAAAAGGCAGAGCAGTTATATCAGCGATATATTTATCCGCAGACAAAAAGAAATGCCATCTGTCTGCCTTCTACCAGTCCGGCAAATGCAAGCTGGAACCTCGAGAAGCTGACAGAGGCATGGAAGATTGTTTTAGGTTGAGGTAAAGGTTTTGATCATAATTTTAATCAATAGGAATGCCGCGTCAGAGATGGAATCACTTGTCTCGCGTGGCAATTTCTTTTTTGTCTGAATGATTGTACGGATATCTTTTAATTTCAATGTAAGAAAATCGTCGACGGTCTCAATACCGGCTGCGTCCAAAATCTGAAAAACAGCTTCTACGATTTCTTTGCGCTTTTCTCTTGGGATTAACGCAATCCATTCCCGGATTGCCTGATTTGCAAGCAGGCTTTGATTGGCAGGTGTAACAGCGTGTACAAAATGATTTCCAAGCACTTCCCATGACATGGCGTCATGCTGTTTTAATCCCTTATTTTCACTCTTAATAACAACATAATCTTCCTGATGTTCAAATAACCGCCCAACCACAGAGGATTCTGGGACAATCGTTGTAATAAGGGGCAATAGATTCTGGTATGCTGCACTTGCCACAACGTCTTTCGAAAATCCTGGTCCATCGTTGTTGTAGATAGCGATAATCTGATCACGCAGAGATTTTTCGCAATACATTCCAGCATAGATAGCGAAGTTTCCACCTTTGGAATGTCCTCCCAGACGAAGCGGAGTGTCCAGATTCCCAAGGGCATTTAAATAAGCCAGTGATTTTTCCTGTCCCGGTGTCTGCTTTAGATAAAGCATATTAAAATCCTCATGCCAGCCGACAAGCGTTGCATCTGTTCCTGAAAATGCAATATAGGTGCTGTTGTCTGGTAATTTGATCGTGATAGCAGAAAATTGTGACTGCTCCTGTTCATTGATATCATTTACATAGCGGGATAATTGTACATTTTTAAAACGTACACTTTTCGCCATTTCTTTAAATACCAGAATCGCGTTTTTGGTCATGGAGACATGATCGAGTAATTCCTGTTCGTTATTCTGCTTGAAAAACAGTTTGGCTGCGTCGAGCAGAGAGATCGTCGGTTCTTCGTCCCCGGGAACAATATTATTCAGTTCAACATAGACTAACTGCGACAGAATCAGGTTGTCAATTTCATTAAAGGAGTCCTGCGCAAAAGTCAGGTCTCCACGCCATTTCATATAATCAATGATATTACTCATGAAATACCCCCTTTAATGGTTTCTTTCATAAAATAAATTAGAGATATTGTACCATATATGGACGGAAATTATAGAGATAAATAAAAATTTAATAGAAAATTCATTAATTTCTTGCGTGGGAGTTTTTTTGTACACATAAAAGGGTAAGATGAGTACAACAAAGCGGGATCGATGAGATTTGACTGAAAGAAAGGACGCGTATGAAAATGAGACAATATGTAAACAGTAATAAAATTATAGAGGGTATCTATGTGTGTAGTGCGGTGATTGGCGGAATAATTGTTACGTCCATGCCGTTATTGGGAGCGATGTTGTTAGTCATCGCATTTTTAGCAGGACGTCTTGTGAAACTGGTTACGATTAGACAGATTCAAATTCGGGCAGAATTAAGGACAGAAGGTTGGAATAGCAATTGATTTTTGGTATGAAATTAGCTATGATAACAGTAGGACTGTTCCATAGGGACAATAAAATATATGCACTCAAGGAGAGGATGGAATTATGGAAAATTATGTAATTAGCTGTTGTTCAACAGCCGATCTTTCGAAAGAGCATTTTGATGCGATAGATGTAAAATATATATGTTTTCACTTTGAACTGGATGGAAAGCAGTACGAGGATAATCTGGGGGTCAGCATTCCGTTTGACGAGTTTTATTCCCGTATGGCAAATGGCGCAGATACAAAGACTTCTCAGGTAAATGCAGAGGAGTTCGAAGAATATTTCCGGTCATTCTTAGAGCAGGGACTGGATATCCTGCATGTGAGTCTGTCATCTGGAATCAGTGGTGTTATCAATTCGGCAAATATCGCGAAGGAGACGCTACAGGAGGAGTTCCCGGATCGTAAGATCTATGTTGTTGATTCCCTGGCGGCATCTTCGGGATACGGTTTGTTGATGGATAAATTGTCGGAGCTTCGGGCACAGGGGAAGACGATTGATGAGGTTCGCGATTTTGTAGAGGAACATAAGCTGAATCTGAATCATTGGTTTTTCACTTCTGATCTGACATTCTTCATTAAGGGCGGCAGAGTAACAAAGACGGCTGGATTTATTGGTTCGGTGTTGAATATCTGCCCACTTTTGAATGTGGACTATGAGGGAAAACTGATTCCACGGTATAAGATCCGTACAAAGAAAAAGGTAATTCAGGCAATCGTAGACCGGATGGAGGAATGTGCCGAGGATGGATTGGATTATTCCGGCAAATGTTATATTTCCCAGTCTGCCTGCTATGACGATGCACGGGCAGTTGCGGATCTGATCGAAGCGAAGTTCCCGAAGTTAAATGGAAAGGTAGAGATCAATCACATTGGTACCACAATCGGCAGTCATACAGGACCGGGTACGGTAGCGTTATTCTTCTGGGGTAAGAAGCGTGTGGACTGATGCAACTGTCGGTGGCGCATATGGGAAATGAGGAAACGTGATATGTATAAGATAGAGAGCCATATGCCAGGGAGATTATATGGAAGAACAGATATACAAGATAATTCGAATTGATGAGGACGATTTTGGCTGCGAGGGTAGACCGGAAGGACAGGAACCGATGGTGCGTGTCGTATTGGAGGCAGATACCGGAGAGACAATGATCGTGATGATGGAAGATGCCTTGATGTATACACGTAAGCTGGATGTCGGTGGACTGGCAATCGTAGGTGCAGATGGTTTGCTGTATGCACCGGGGACGGTTATGTCGATGGAAGAAGTGCTTGAAGTGCCGGTTGATTTTGAAAAGCAGGCGGCATGGATGGAGAATTACTGGGATGCGGTAGATGAATTAGAGGATATGGAGTAGTACAAGTGATGGCAAAATCGGAAAATCAAAAATTAAAATTGTTATACATTCGGAAATTTCTGTTAGAACAGACAGATAAAGACCATCGCGTGACTACAGCACAGATTATTGATGAATTGACGAAACACGAGATCAAGGCAGAACGGAAGAGTATTTACGATGATATTGAATGTCTCCGATCGTTTGGAATGGATATCAAACGGGTGCAGAAGGATCGTACATACAGTTATTATGTTGCCAACCGTCCGTTTGAACTGCCGGAATTAAAGCTTCTAGTGGATTCTGTGCAGTCCGCGAAATTCATTACAAAGAAAAAGACGAATGAACTGATAAAAAAGATTGAAAAGCTTGCGGGAAAGTTCGAGGCATCACAGTTGCAACGACAGGTTTTTGTCGCAGGACGTGTAAAAACGATGAATGACAGTATCTATCGAAATGTAGATCATCTACATGCTGCAATCTCAGAAAATTCACAGATCCAGTTCCATTATTTTCAGTGGAATTTGAAGAAGGCGGCGGAGCTTCGTAAGGGTGGTGCATTTTATAAGGTAAGCCCTTGGGCGCTTACTTGCAGTGATGGGAACTATTATCTGGTTGCGTATGACGAGCAGGAGGAGAAAATCAAGCATTTCCGGGTGGATAAGATGCTGGATATTCAGATGACAGAAGAAAAGCGACTTGGCAGGGAAGTCTTTAATGAGTTTGACACGGCTGTCTATGATAAGAAGATGTTTGGCATGTTTGGGGGAACGGAAGAGCGTGTCAAGCTGCTATGTGATAATGAATTGGCAAACGTGATTCTGGACCGGTTTGGCAGGGATGTAAATTTGATTCCGAAGGGCGAAAAGCAGTTCACAGTAAATGTGGATGTTGCAGTCAGTCGGCAGTTTGTATTCTGGGTAATGGGACTTGGCGATGGAGCGAAAATTGCAGCCCCGGAGTCAGTTGTTTCGCTTGTGCAGGCAGAAATTGAGCGGCTGCAATTACAATATAAGAAAGAATGAACCAGGGATTTGGACGAAGAAAGACAGGAGCACATCGTAAATGGTGTGCTCTTTCTGTTTACTGTGAAAAACTGACAAATTTATGATCTGTATATTGTAAATTTGACGAAAATGTGGTTTTATAGGATGTAGGGGAACTAGAGACTATTATAAATAAGAAGGGAAATTTTATTATGCCAGTTTTTGATTTTTCAAGCTCGTCAAGCTCATCGAAGGAGCAGGCGAAGCCTGTCTGTACATATACATCATTTCTTTCCGATGCAAAAGAGAAAACACCGGAAGAACCAATCTTAGTGTTAGATAATACGAAACGGCAGTGGTCACATCATGCGTCCGGTATGTTTGCAAATCAGAGTAAGCGGACGGCGTTTGAGTTTAACGATACGGATGGAACATGGTCGGCAGATATTCTGCGCGTGGATGCGCGGTTTATCAGTCTGATCAAATGGCTCGGCGATAACCGGATTCCAATCCGTCTGTCTGGACAGAACATGGAGGATGGCTATGCCGTCTATAAGATCCGGGAGACTGCATATGGCGGTGCGACAAAGTTGTCCGCAGAGGATGGTTTCCTGCAGTTCATGATCGAGCGCCTGCTTGCAAGTAGTGCGGCAGAGGAAGTCGAGGAGGACGAGGACGCGGACGAAGTCGGCGATGAGATGAAGCTCACAAGTCTGCAGAGCATTTCTGATTTCATGATGTGTGCAGGTAAGACGATGCCGGACAATATCCGTCTGTGGGCACGGCGGAATCTTGCAGTTGCTCGTTCGAGTGAGGTGTCACAGGAGGAACGCAGACATGCACAGCGTGCTCTTTCTATTATGCTGAACGTGCAGTGGAAGAGCAATTATTTCGAGGCGATAGATCCGGTGTGGGCAAGGAAAATCTTAGATGAAGAGCTGTACGGATTAGAGCGTGTAAAACAGAGAATCATGGAGACGATCATCCAGATCAACCGGACACATACATTACCGGCGTATGGACTTCTTCTGGTAGGACCGGCAGGAACCGGAAAATCTCAGATTGCATATGCGGTAGCAAGGATTCTGAAACTGCCTTGGACAACTCTCGATATGAGTTCCATTAAGGATCCGGAGCAGCTTACGGGAAGTTCGCGAATCTATGCAAATGCGAAACCTGGAATTATCATGGAAGCGTTCTCGAATGCAGGCGAATCGAATCTGGTATTTATCATCAACGAGCTGGATAAGGCGGCATCCGGCAAGGGAAACGGAAACCCGGCGGATGTGCTTTTGACGCTTCTGGATAACCTTGGATTTACAGATAATTATATGGAATGTATGGTGCCAACGACAGGAGTTTACCCGATTGCAACGGCAAACAACAAGGAAGATATCAGTGCACCGATCATGTCGAGATTCGCGTTGATTGATATTCCGGATTATACATTTGAAGAAAAGAAGATTATATTCACGAAGTTCGCAATGCCGAAGGTACTGAAGCGCATCGGGCTTCGGGAAGAGGAGTGTGTTGTGACAGATGCGGGCTTAGATGCGGTGATCCATCAGTTTGAGAATACGACGGGAATTCGTGATATCGAGCAGGCGGCGGAACATCTGGCAGCAAATGCCTTGTATCAGATCGAGGTAGAGCATGCAGGACATGTGGTATTTGATGCTGCACAGGTAGAGACGTTGTTTGCATAATGGGATAGAGGAAAACAGGGAGTTTAATAAAAAATGTGTGAAAAGTTGGAGTTCAATGAGAAGTACAAAGCATTTACAGAAGTCTTGCACCGGGAGGTTCAGACCTTCGAACAGTGTGAGGAAGATGTGGTGCAGGCACTTGCGATTGTTGCAGACGATCTGAAGCTTGGCAAAGTGAAATATGAGCTGGATGCTCCGGTATCTAAGATCCGTCCGCACGGGGAGCATCGGGTTGGAAAATTATTTGATAATCAGAAGGGGGCATATGGAAAAGCAAAGCATCAGGTATTTGTACTGCCGGATGGCGGAACAATGACGTTTTCCGTTTATCCGTGTGAGGATGTGGACTACTCAAAGGAAGAACAGGATACGCAGCAGATTTTGCTGAAGGAGATATATATTCAGTTTAGCCGTGTTATGATGCAGGGATTACTGCGCGGCGTATTGCTGACGGATATGGCAACCGGTGTTGCGAATCCGGAGGCGTTTATGCAGTTTATTGGCAAACAGTTAGCGACCGGACAGATTCATACATACACGGTATTTTTCTTCAATGTGCATAATTTCAAATATGTGAATAAGATTTTCCCTTATGAAGAGGGGGACGTTATATTACGCAATTACGCCGGAATGGTAGATAAGATGTTGCTGGATGATGAGATTGTCGCGCGTCTGGGTGGCGATAATTTTGTCGCGTTGGTGAAGAATGAACGGAGTGAAATTATTTTATCGAAGCTCCAGAATCTCCGGCTGTATCATCGGACCGAAATCAAGGAAAAAGAGTTTGTATTCGGGGCGACGATCGGTGTCGGTAAGCTGGAAGATATCCGGGCACCGCGTGATGTTATGGCACGCGCAAGTATTGCATATCAGGCTGCCAGACAGAAGGGCAGCGGAACGGTTGCATTTTATTCGACAGAGATCCAGAATAAAATAATGGAGGCACAGGGAATCATTGCAAGCTTTCTTCCTGCGCTCGAGGCACATGAATTTGTGGTCTATTATCAGCCGAAGGTCGATGTCAATACGAACAAAATCTGTGGTGCAGAAGCGTTGGTACGTTGGATGCATGAGGGCAGACTGATTCCACCGGTGCAGTTTATTCCACAGCTTGAGCGGGAAGGAAGCGTGTGCAGGCTTGATTATTATGTATTGGAAGAAACATGTCGGTTTATCCGCAAGCGGCTGGATGAAGGGAAAAAAGTTCCGTGTATCTCTGTGAATTTCTCCAGAAGACATCTGGAGGAAGATTATCTGGTGAAAAAGATTGTCAATGTGATTGACAAGTACGGTATCGATCATGGTTATATCGAGATTGAGCTGACAGAGAGTGAGGATTTTCAGAACTATGAGATTATGTCGGAGATTGTCGATGGACTTCGCAGCGAAGGTATCGCAACTTCGATTGATGATTTTGGAACCGGTTATTCATCCTTGAACATGATCAAGAAGGTAGATCTGAATGTGATTAAGATTGATAAGTCATTTATTCCAATGGAGACAGAATATCCGGGCAAGGAGACGGACATGGTAATGTTTGTCAGTATCGTTGATCTGGTGCGCAAGCTCGGGAAGAAGACGATTGCAGAAGGGGTAGAGACGAAGGAACAGTTACGGTATTTAAGACAGGTTGGCTGTGATATTGTGCAAGGATATGTATTTGATAAGCCGATGCCGGAAAGCGAATTTGAAGTACGGCTGGAACAGGGATATAAGGATGAGGAGTAACGATGGGTAGTGAAGAAAAACGATATGCATTATTGATTGATTCGGATAATGTATCTGCCAAATATATAGATACAATTTTTGATGAATTGGCGGACCGTGGTATGGTAACGGTGCGAAGAATCTATGGGGACTGGGCGCGAAGTGTCAATGGATGGAATCGAGCAACTTTGCTTCGAAATTCCATCGTTCCGATCCAGCAGTTCGCCTATACCCAGGGTAAGAATGCGACGGATTCGGCGATGATTATTGATGCGATGGATCTGCTCTATACTGGAAATCTGGATGGATTCTGCCTGGTGTCGAGTGACAGTGATTTTACCCGGCTGGCAGAGCGTCTGCGAGAGGCTGGTAAGGAAGTAGTCGGCATGGGTGAGAACAAGACGCCGGAAGCATTTGTCAAGGCGTGTACGAGCTTCAAAATGCTGGATGCGCTCATTCGCGAAGATATCTCACAGGTCACGGATGAGAAAAATGTTGCGAAAGTATCAACCGAGAAAAATGAAAACAGCTCGAATATTACAAGCATTAAGTCTATTCAGAAGGTAATCTATGATATCATTGATGGCAATGCTGATAATAATAAACTGACGCATGTCGGCGAGATTGGAAGCAAATTACAGGCGCGTTTCTCTGATTTCGATGTGCGGAATTATGGGTACTCGAAGCTTACAACATTTATAAATGAGGCATTTGGTAATTTCGAGGTCATTTCCCAGAATCGTCAGAATTATGTGAAGATTATCGATGATGTTGTACCGAAGAGGGAAATTGAGGAGCAGATTATTCAGATTCTGAAGAAGAATCCACAGAAGAACAGCAATATGGGACTCTTAAACAGTACGTTAAAAAATGAGAACCGGAATTTCAGTATCAAGAAATATGGATACAGCAAATTTTCCAGCTTCCTGAAGAGCTTTGGCTGTTTTAAGATTGATGGAGATAAGGTGTCGCTACAGTAGGCGGGTATATATGCTATATATGAGAGCAGAAGTGAACGATACGGATGAAAGCGAAAAATAAGCATAAGGAGACGACATATGGGCAAATCCGGAATGAACGAAATCGAAGAAGATACAGCAAAAGAGACTGGGATGCAAGAACAGGGCAGGAAGAACAAACACAAAAGGAATAAAGATAAAGGACAGAAGCTTTCTGCCCGCGATGTAACAAAGCTTCTGAAGTGGGTGATCATCTTAGCGGTCGTAGTTATTCTGGTTGTGGTTGGCTATAAGCTTGCAAAGCAGCTTGGATGGTTCGGGTTGAAACCGAAGGTAGAGACGACGATCCTTACAAGCAGCCAGCTAGAACAGGTGTTGCAGATAGATGATTTATCAGTCTGTGAGATTACCTACAACGGTGTGGCAGAGGTGCCGCAGAAGAATCATCCGACGAAGGTTGCCTACTATGTCTCTTATGAGGCCGAAGTGAAGGCAAGTATCAACATGGCAGATATTGATGTTCAGATCGATGACAATGTCGGAGAAGGGCAGGCGAAGAAAATCATTGTGACGCTGCCGCAGTTGCAGGTCAAGCAGATTGATGTCGATATGGCTTCGCTTGACTATATGTTTGTCAAGAAGAGTGCGAACACGGCAGATGTATCCGAGGAAGCGTATGCGGCATGTATCGCAGATGCAGGTTCTGAATGCCGGGGAAATGAAGTGTTCTTACAGATGGCGAAAGAAAATTGTGAGAATACAGTCAAGGCACTGCTCATGCCGATCATAGAGAATCAGGATGAGTCGTATGAACTGGTGATTCAGTAGGGGACGAAGGAGGAGAAACAAATGAAGAAATTAAAAAAATTCGTAGTCCTTTGTCTTGCAGTTATTATGCTGTTCACTGCATGTGGAAAAAAAGGTGAAGAAGTAACGAAAGAATTGAGCATTACGCAGATGCAGACAATCTGTGAGCTGGCAACACTCAAATGTTATTATCATAATGTGGCAAAGCTGACGAAGGAAAAGGAAGTTCTGTGGTGGGATACATCGGCAGAGCTTTGGATCGAGTATTCCGGCATCGTAAAGCTCGGTGTGGACATTGCGAATCTGGATATGCAGGTAGATGGCGATCAGGTAACGATCACGATGCCAAAGGCAGAGGTGCTTAGCTGTCAGGTGGATCAGACGTCGTTAAATGAAGACTCCTATTACACAACCCGTGAAGGACTTGGCGCAGAGAAGATCAATGCGGACGATCAGACGGAAGCAATCAAGACTGCACAGGAAAATATGCTGGAGAATGTCCAGTCGGATGAATCCCTGTTGCAGCAGGCGCAGCAGCGGGCACAGGAGCTGTTAGAGCAGTATGTGAAGAACGTCGGTGATGCGATGGGCAAAACGTATGAAGTGAGTTTTGTGATTGCGGACGAAGCCGGAACTAATACAGTAAGTACAGATGAAAGTGATAATTGATAGGAATGAAAAAGAGCCGTTGCGATTGCAACGGCTCAAGTTCTTTGAGGGGAGGGAGTTTCGATTTATGTTAATCCTCGTCCTCGACCTCTCTACGCAGATAAATTAGTTTTCGGAATGCTGGTACGATCTGTGCAGCAACGACTGCTTTCACAAGATCAAGTGCAATAAAAGGAAGAAAACCGGCTACAAAAGCAGCCTTGATACTGCAACCTGATGCGATCATAATCCAGAGAGAACCGACTGCATCAACGAGAACAGCGGATAACATAGCGACAATAGTATAACGGATACGATTGTACTTCTTTCCGCGAAAGATCGGAATCAAAATGGCGATGAAGATAAAGGCGAAGGAAAAACCGCCATATGTGCCAAATAAATATCCCGGACCTGCCTGTCCACCAACGAATACCGGAACACCGACCAGTCCGAGTAACATCCAGATCAGTCCGATGAAGAAGGATTCTGCAAGTGGAAATACAAGTGCAATCAGGGTGATTACAAAATTCAAAAGAGTGATGTGTGTTCCGTTTGGCAGCGGGATGCTGATATAAGCGGATACACACAGGATGGCTGCGAAAAGTGCCATCATGACAATTGAGTAGGTTGAAAATTTGCTTTTTGTTTTTGTGTCCATTTCTTTTTCTCCATAGTTTCTGTTATAATAGCCATGCTATTGTTGAATTCATAGCAGGTACATGATGTAGAATAGCAGATGAAAATAAGAATGTCAACCTAAAATGGATAGAAAAGTTGACATTGTAAACTTTGGGAAATATAATAGGAAACATTGAGTGAGAAAATGAAGAACAAATTTGAAAAAATATTTGAACAACTGGCTGATTTTCATATGCTTGATGGATACGATGGCTGGATGATCGGGGCGTGTGTGTATGCGCAGCGGGAAGCGGCAGGAGAACGCGTATCAGGCACAGAATTTGGCTGTGGGAATGATCTGACAGTAGTTCAAAATCAGAAAATCAAAATTCAAAATTCCTGCAAGTCCGAGATTGTGAAGGAAACTGCAAGCTTTGCGGTTATGCGAAATCAGATGGAAGAGGATGGAATCGTGTATCAACTGGAGTTGCATGTAGTGAAACCGGAGGTGCAGGGGGCAGTTACTAGCAAACAAGCAGGTATGGAAAAAAATATGGCCATGAATGTCGAGAAATCAAAGCTGGAAGAACAGCGGATGAATCTACACCATTCGGTCGGAACGGAAGAAAACGCGGACACAGGCGGGGAAAAAACGTTTTCATTTACGCATTCCGATATCCTTCGATTTGTGGATGCCGTAGGCGATACGAATTCGATTCACCGGACGGCGCATGCGGTTGTGCCGGGGCTTTTGATGGTGGAGAGGATGCTTGATATGTGGATGAAAAAACAGCCGGAAACGGAAACTGATGTAGAGTTGCAGGCGGGAATGAAGAACGAGATGCAGGCAGGTGTGCAGGTGGAAACGCAAAATGAGATGCAGGCGGGAATGCCGGATAGCAAAATGTTTATTTGCAGATTCCGTTTTGAAAAACCCGTATTTGTGGATGAGAAGCTGCAGGTGGAGGCAAGAACCGAACGCGGAAAGCAGATCTATGAATGTAAACGAGAGGATAGGGAAATCGTATGGAACATGCGTATATTATAGACGGACGCCGCAGCTATATCGGTGTCGAAAATGGAATGTATAAACATCTGCCAGCCGAGGTGCTTGCGGCGGAGGTACTTTGTGCGCTTGTACCGGAAGATGTACGTCAGACTGTCGATGAGGTGATCGTCGGAAATGGAGTTGGAGCCAGTGGAAATATTGGCAGACTGGCAACGCTTACGGCACATTTCCCACAGGCGGTTCCCGCGTACACAGTGGATATGCAGTGTGGATCGGGATTGGAAGCACTGACGATTGCCGCGGCGAAGATCCGAAGTGGACAGGCAGATCTGATTGTGGCAGGTGGCGTGGATAGTTCGTCAACGGCACCGCGACGTGCGTATAACCGGAATCATCCGGACTATGAACGCTATGGAGGCGAGGAATCCTTTTATTCCGTCGCAAAATTTGCACCGGGCGAGCATGATCCGTATGCGATGATCCGCGGCGCAGAGCGTGTGGCACTGGATGTGCAGATGACCAGACAGGAATTAAATAAATGGGTATTACGTTCACATTCTCTCGCAAAACAGGCAAGAGAAGCTGGCGTGCTAGAACCATATCTGGTCGGCGTGCAGGGGGCAACTGCAGACGCGGGTATCAGGGATCGCATAAGTGAACGATTCTTAGATAAGCTACCAACGCTTTTGCCGGACGGAGCGATACTAACAGCCGGAAATACATGCTTGATGCATGATGGTGCGGCATTTTTGATGGTGGCATCGGAGCGGTATGTAAAGGAGCATAATCTGACACCGCTTGCGGAAATCGTTGATTCCGTAACGGTTGGCGGGAACCCGGACAAAAGCCCGGAGACAGCAATACTTGCCATTCAGAAATTACTTGCCAAGACGAAACATACGGCGGAAGATATCGCGGTATTTGAATGTAATGAGGCATTTGCAGTAATTGATGAGCTTTTTGCGCGTGCCTATCCGGAAGCAGTTGACCATTACAACCGGTATGGTGGGGCGCTCGCATATGGACATCCATATGGCGCCTCGGGCGGTATTATTACGATACATGCATGCCGGGCGCTGCAGGAGACACCGGGCTATGCAGTATGCAGCATTGCGGCAGCCGGCGGCATCGGACATGCGCTGTTGCTGCGGGCGGGAGGAATGTAACATGCAGTATATTGATTATCTGACAAAACAACCATCGGACAAAGACGCAATCATCATCAATGGTGATCGCTATACATACGGAAAGCTCTATGTGCTTGTGCAGGATGCACGCGCGCGCCTTCCGCAGGTTGCAGAAAAACATCTGTATCCGATTCGGGAGACCGGAATCCTGAAACAGTTGGTTTTATTTCTGGCGTGTGCGGGAACAAATCAGGTACCAGTTATCGTGCCGGCGGACAGCAAACTTGAAGTAACAGATCCGCTGTTTGATACGCCCGTGCCGGAGCGCGCGGTAATGGCAGTGATGACATCCGGAACAACCGGGATTCCGAAGATTTTATTCCGAAGCTTTGAAAGTTGGGCGGATTTCTTCGCGATACAGAATGCGGTGTTTGGCGTGGATGCGGACAGCCGGCTGTTCGTACAGGGAAGCCTTGCATTTACCGGGAATCTGAATCTCTATATGGGACAGCTTGCGGCAGGCGGCACGCTGATTGCGGAGGATGTATTCCTGCCGGGCAAATGGGAGCAGGTGATGGCGCGCGAAAGGGCGAACGGTATTTACCTGATTCCGTCCAAGTTACTTATGCTGCCTCGCGTATTTAAGGGTGTAAATGCGAATATCCGCACGATCATTTCGGGCTCGCAGAGCCTTGGGCGAAAGGATGCGGAAGTGTTGAAGAAGATATTTCCGAATACGGAGATTACATTATATTACGGTGCGAGCGAGCTGAATTATATCACGTATGTGAAGTCCGCGGACATGACGGAAGAGCGGAACCTGATCGGCAAACCATTTCCGGGTGTGCGGGTGTTCATACAGGATGATGAAATGTATGTGGACAATGCATTTCACGTGGAGAATATTACCGTGCCGTATTCGCTGAAGGATAGCGGGCGGATGGATTTGCAGGGGAATTTCTATTTCCTTGGACGGACGGATGATATCGTTGGCGTGCGTGGACGCAAGGTGTCGATGATGAAGATTGAAAATGCGTTGGAGGAAGTCGCCGGTATCACAGAGGCGGCGGTCGTTCTGCTTCCGAAGGAAAAGGATGCGGACATGCCGGCGGAGATCGTGAGTGCATTTGTGACGGTGGAAGGCACGGACGTGCCAGAGAATCTGCGGCAGCAGTTGAAGGAAAAGTTGGCGGATTTTGAGATTCCGAAGCGTGTGATTGTTCTGGAGGCGTTCCCGAAGAACACAAGTGGGAAAGTGGATAAAGCGCGGTTAAAGAAGATGTGGATAGAGCAAGAGCCACAATAAATTTATTTCACAGTATGGAGGACCGGACGGTGATACGGGCAGAACAAGTAAGATTTCAATATAAAAAGCGCGACGTTGATGGAAACGTGATTGCGACGGAAGAAATCTTAAAGGGTGTAGATCTTACAATTAAAAAGGGCGAATTCATTGCGCTGCTTGGCAGAAATGGTTCCGGCAAGACGACGTTCTCGAAGCAGTTAAATGCAATCCTTCGACCGTCGGAAGGTACGGTGACGGTAGACGAGATGGGAACCAGGGATGCGGAGAAGCTGTACGATATTCGCCAGCACGTCGGTATGGTGTTCCAGAATCCAGACAATCAGATGGTGGCAGCAAATGTGGAAGAAGAGGTTGCATTCGGCCCGGAGAATCTGGGTATGGAGTCAGATACCATCGTGGCACGTGTGAAGCAGGCACTCGAACAGGTGCGGATGTGGAAGCGGAGAAAGACGGCTCCGAATCATCTGTCGGGCGGACAGAAACAGCGGATTGCGATTGCAGGAATTCTTGCGATGCACCCGGATTATATTGTCTTAGATGAACCGACTGCGATGCTTGATCCGAAAGGACGGAAAGAAGTGATGGAAGCGTTACAGCGGTTGAATCAGGAACAGGAAATGACTGTGATTCTGATTACCCACGATATGGAAGAGGCGGCACTTGCGAGCCGGGTGATTCTGCTTGCGGACGGACAGATGCGATTTGATGGAAGGCCAGAGAAATTCTTTGGAGCGGATGCATTGCTTGCGGAGATGGGGATGGAGGCACCGCTTTCTTACCGGGTGCAGCAGGCAATGGGAAGTGCGGCAAATCTGCAATCGGGTGCAGGTGAAAAAAGAGATAAGTGTAAAATAGATGCGCTTGACATATTTGAAAAAGATAAAGATCTCCTCTCCCTGCAACATGTTAGCTATATTTACAGCCCGGGAACAGCGTACGAGAAGGTTGCTTTAGACGACGTGAATCTGTCGCTTGGCAAGGGGGAGATTGTTGGACTTGCCGGACATACCGGTTCTGGTAAATCCACCATGATACAACTCCTGAACGGGTTGCTGAAACCGACCAGCGGAACAGTTACATTTGAGGGAAAGGATATTCATGCAAAGGGATATTCTGGGAATTATCTGCGCAGTAAGGTTGGCATGGTGTTCCAATATCCGGAGCATCAGATGATCTGCGATACCGTGTGGGAGGATGTCGCATTTGGACCAAGTAAGCAGGGCTTGACCGGGGAAGCATGCGAGACGCGTGTGGAGGAAGCACTTCGGTTTGTTGACCTGCCAGAGAAATATTATCAAGCATCGCCATTGCAGCTATCGGGCGGACAGAAGCGGCGTGTGGCGATTGCAGGTGTGCTTGCGATGCATCCGGAATATATCATATTGGACGAGCCGGCAGCGGGATTAGACGCAACAGGAAAGCGCGAAATATTCGACCGGATCCGGCGGATGAGCCGGGAGCAGGGAATCGGAGTTTTACTTGTCTCGCATAGTATGGAGGACCTGGCGGAATACGCAGACCGGATTATTGTGCTGGACGATGGAAAGAAGATATTGGATGACCGACCGGCGCAGGTATTTGCCAAGCGGGAGACGCTTGCAGACTGTGGACTGGATGTACCGGAAACTGTGAAACTGGCGGACAAATTGCGCGCAAACGGGTACCAAATTCCACAGAATGTGATTCGAGAGAAAGAGCTGCTCGATTATCTTGGTAATTGCACAAACAGTACAGCAGGAAGAAAAAGCGTTGATACTGAGAACAGATTGGATGAAAGGAAGCAGGGAGATAATTTATGATTCGAGATATTACAATTGGACAATATTATCCTTCGGATTCCCCTGTTCACCATCTGGACCCGCGTGTCAAGTTATTCGCAACGCTTCTCTATATCATCGGGCTGTTTCTTAGCAAAAGCCTAATTGTATTTGCGGTGGCAGGCGTAGTATTGATTGCATGTATCGTGATATCGAAGGTGCCGTTTCGATATATGATCAAGGGGCTAAAGCCGGTGTGGATATTGCTGGTATTTATCTGTATCGTAAATGTGTTCTTCGGAAAAGGGGAAGTGTTGTATTTTCAGTGGAAGTTTATTCACATCTACCGGGAAGGAATTATGCAGGCGGTTGTCCGTGTCGTGCGGTTGATGGAGCTGATTTTAGGTTCGTCGCTTATGACATACACAACAACGCCGACCGAGCTGACGGACGGCCTGGAGAAAGCATTTCATCCACTTACGAAGATTCATGTACCGGTGCATGAGATTGCACTCATGATGTCGATTACGCTCCGCTTCATTCCGATTCTGATCGAAGAGTTAGACAGGATCATGAAGGCACAGACGGCGCGCGGCGTGGATTTTGAAGCAGGAAATGTATTCCAGAAAGTGAAACGTACTGGACGGATTTTAATGCCGCTTTTTGCATCCGCAGTTGGACGGGCAGGCGATCTGGCACTCGCGATGGAAGCGCGTTGTTATCAGGCGGGCAGACCGAGAACGAAGATGTATCCGCTTCGATATGCACGTGCGGATGGCGTC